>Ga0265798_10000135_pt1 | contig 142164 bp, 125 predicted proteins | sample P3T30metagenome_FD_192430 | JGI IMG/M metagenome (GOLD analysis project Ga0265798, IMG submission 192430) | Plant litter microbial communities from East Loma Ridge, Irvine, California - P3 T30 | ecosystem: Environmental > Terrestrial > Plant litter > Unclassified | place: USA: California...
AATAACAGATGTAAAATCTACTTGTGGATGTACCGTTCCCACAAAACCGAAAGATCCTATAGCTCCCGGCAAGACCGGGAAAATAGATGTGAAATACAATATGAACCCAGGCCCTATACGCAAAACTGTTACTGTACAAAGCAATGCTGTAAATGTACCTGGAGGAACTGTAGCACTTAAGCTTAAAGGCGAGGTGGTTAAGAAAGAAGAAGTAAACATTTTACAGAAAAAGAAGACCGGTCCCGCCCAGTAATACAATACGCTTAAACTTTTCGCCCCGCCTACTCGGGGCTTTTTTTGTGGTTAAAAATATTTGTAATGGATAATTCCAAAAGTTTATTTCACAAATTATCAAAAATAGGTTCGTGCTAATTGTTGAATTAGTGTAAGTGTTTCTAAAAAATATCGCAAATTTGTGATTCCAAACAAATATAAAACTACAATGCCGCAAGTATCGAAAAAAGGGCAGCAAATGCCGGAAAGCCCAATAAGGAAACTTGTTCCTTATGCAGAGATAGCAAAAAAGAAGGGTAATAAAGTGTACCACCTTAACATAGGCCAGCCGGACATTAAAACGCCGGAAGTAGCACTGGAAGCCATCAAAAATGCAGATATAAAAATATTAGAATACAGCCACTCCGCCGGATTTGAAAGCTACAGGATTAAACTCGCTGCATCCTATCAAAAAGCCGGTGTAGATGTTAATACCGAAAATATTATTATAACCACAGGAGGATCTGAAGCATTGTTATTTGCATTAGGTAGTACCCTCGATGCGGGCGATGAGATTATTATTCCGGAACCATTCTACGCTAATTATAATGGATTTTCGGTAGCATCGGGTGTTACAGTTGTGCCGGTAATTTCTACTATTGATGAAGGTTTTGCCCTTCCCCCTATTGCAGATTTTGAAAAGCTTATAACGCCGCTTACCAAAGCAATACTAATATGTAATCCGGGTAACCCAACAGGGTATCTTTATACACAGGATGAAATTCAGCAGCTTGCCGACCTGGTTAAGAAACATGACCTCTTCCTTATCGCAGATGAAGTTTACCGTGAGTTTACTTATGACGGCGATAAGCACTATAGCGTTATGAACGTGGCGGGCATTGAACAGAATGCAATTATGATCGATTCGGTTTCTAAACGCTATAGCATGTGCGGCGCGAGAATAGGTTGTATCGTTTCTAAAAACAAGGAGGTTATGGCCACGGCTATGAAATTTGCACAGGCACGCCTTAGCCCGCCAACATTTGAGCAGATTGCAAGTGAAGCCGCCCTCGAGACACCTCAGAGTTATTTTGACGAAGTAATTAACGAATACCGCGAGCGCAGGGATACCCTTGTAAGTGAGCTCGAAAAAATTGAGGGTGTGAAAGTTGCAACTCCGAAAGGAGCATTTTACTGCATAGTGCGCCTCCCTGTAGATAGTGCCGATGCTTTTGCCCAGTGGCTTTTAGAAAGCTATGATAATAATGGTGAGACTGTTATGGTTGCTCCGGCTGCAGGATTTTATTCAACACCTGGCGTTGGACTAAACGAGATACGCATTGCTTACGTTCTTAAAAAAGAAGACTTGGTGCGCTCTGTAGCCATCCTTAAAGATGCGCTTTTAGTGTACAACGCTAAATAAATATCTTCTCACTACAATAAGCCATGAATTGCTTAGAACCGCTATTTAGTGTTCAAAGTTATTCATGGCTTGTTTTTTTCTATCATCAAATAAAAATCATTATTTTGCTGATAAACTACCTATTTTGAAATTAGTTTTTTGGGCATAATTGTTGCTTTAATTGGGATATCTAACAACAAAGATCATCGTTTTAAAGTGTCAGATCTGGCTGTAGGTTTCATTAACTGCTAATGTTCTACACTAAGAATGACACAAACTATTCCGTATCTTTGTAGTAAAAGCTAAGAGAATGAAATTTAAGGTTGTATCTGATTATAAGCCTACAGGCGACCAGCCCGAAGCGATTAAACAATTAACCGCAGGTATAGAAAGTGGGGAGCCGTTCCAGACGCTTTTGGGCGTTACAGGATCTGGTAAAACGTTTACAATGGCAAATGTTATTGCTAATGTAGAAAAGCCCACACTCGTACTGGCACACAACAAAACACTGGCCGCACAGCTATATAGTGAATTCAAACAATTTTTTCCTGAAAATGCAGTAGAGTATTTTGTATCCTACTACGATTACTACCAGCCGGAAGCTTACATACCGGTAAGCGGAACCTATATAGAAAAAGACCTTTCGATAAATGAAGAGCTTGAAAAAATGCGTCTTCATACCACCTCTTCTCTACTTTCAGGGCGCCGTGATATAATTGTAGTAGCATCGGTTTCCTGCCTTTATGGTATAGGTAACCCGGTAGAATTCCAAAAGAATGTAGTTTCTATACATAATGGCCAAGCAATATCGCGCACTAAGCTATTGCATAAATTGGTGCAAAGTCTTTATGCCCGTACCGAAATGGATTTTACACCCGGCACCTTCCGTATTAAAGGAGATACGGTAGAGGTATTTCCGAGTTATGGCGATGAGCCGTTCCGCATCCACTTTTTTGGTGACGAGATAGAAGAAATTGAAGCTTTTGATAAAAAGACATCAAAAGTCATAGAAAAATACAACCGCCTCAACATCTATCCGGCCAACATGTTTGTAACCAGTCCGGATGTGCTGAATGGCGCCATATGGGAAATTCAGCAGGATCTTGTAAAACAGGTTGATTATTTTAAAGAGATAGGCAAACACCTTGAAGGTAAGCGCCTCGAAGAGCGTACAAATTTTGACCTCGAGATGATAAGGGAACTGGGATACTGCTCCGGTATCGAGAATTACTCACGATACCTCGACCGAAGGCTCCCGGGTACACGTCCGTTCTGCTTACTGGATTATTTCCCGAAAGACTTTTTGATGGTAATTGATGAAAGCCACGTTACCGTAAGCCAGGTACACGCTATGTATGGTGGCGACCGTTCCCGTAAGGAGAACCTTGTAGAGTACGGCTTCAGGCTGCCTGCAGCTATGGATAACCGACCGCTTAAGTTTGAAGAGTTTGAAGCTATGCAAAACCAGGTAGTTTATGTGAGCGCTACACCAGCAGATTATGAGTTACAAAAAAGCGGTGGTGTTTATACCGAACAGATTATACGCCCTACCGGGTTGCTTGACCCCGTGATTGAAGTTCGCCCAAGCCTGAACCAGATAGACGACCTTATAGAAGAAATTCATCAGCGTGTAGAGGTAGATGAGCGTGTGCTTGTCACTACACTGACCAAGCGTATGGCCGAGGAGCTTGCAAAATACCTTGATAAACTTTCCATTCGATGCCGTTACATTCACAGCGAAGTGGACACCTTAGAAAGGGTTGAGATCATGCAGGATTTACGCAAGGGTATTTTTGATGTTCTTATAGGCGTCAACTTATTAAGGGAAGGGTTAGATCTACCAGAGGTATCACTTGTTGCCATATTGGACGCGGATAAAGAAGGTTTTTTACGTAATAACCGCTCTCTTACCCAGACTGTAGGGCGCGCTGCTCGTAACGTGAATGGAAAGGCTATTATGTATGCCGATAAAATTACCGATAGCATGCAGCGCACTATAGACGAAACAAACTACAAGCGTGAAAAACAAATGGAATACAATACCAAGCACGGTAAGGTACCAACCGGCCTTAGCAAAAAAATTGAGAAAAATACTCTTGGTAAAAGCAACGCTTACAAACTGGAACATGCCCCTAAAATTGCAGCAGAGCCCGACACTACGTATATGGTTAAGGGCGATATAGAAAAAATCATTCGTGACAAGCGCAAAAACATGGAGAAGGCGGCAAAAGAACTGGACTTTTTACAGGCTGCGAAATTAAGGGATGAGATTAAAGCATTGCAGGAGAAGGTGTAGTGTAAGCAACTTGACCAACACGTTAACTGTACGTTAATAAATTAACTATTGTGAATGAAGATGAGAAGCCTAAAATGTGTAATTTTGTAGGCTGTGAAATTGAGAACAAAAATTTAAGGTACTTCCGGAAGAAGGTTTGACTGCTATGAGTAACACAAAAGTAGATCCGTGGAATTTTGAATCTGATTATCCATCCCCGGATAATTCGCATACAATATCATACATTGACTTAGAAGAAATGGCGATAGGTGCCCCTCTAAATGGACAGTGTTTTTTAGAATTTCCTAATGGGCTCAGTATAAAATTAGGTGGCTGGTGCGGTGGCCCGCCCGTGTGGGACCCGAATGGAACTCGTGTAGCGTTACCGCTATGGAAGCGTAAAATATTTGTGGGCACTGTGCAACAATTAGCAATAATTGATGTAGATGCTCTTGAAATGAAAATTTACAACAAAACGTTTAATGTACTCGATGTACAATCATTTACTGATAATACAATTAAAGGCTGCAATACCCCGCTTAACAAATGCGAGCCTGTATTATTAGACCTTTCCAAAGAAAAAGTTTCTAAGATAGTGGATTTAAACTGTGGTTTCAGGCGGGCGTAGTATTTTTACACGTTGAATCTTTAATAAAGCTGTCGCTATTGAACGTAAATATGAAAATTAAATTCGGCGTTTCATTATTTATCTTTGCCTTTTGTATACTTTTTATTTGCTCTAGTTGCTCAAGAAAAAATGAAAGGGGAGAATTAAAAAGTATAATTGCAGAAAAAGATAATCCTTATCTTGAATTACGAAACAAAGCACTTACAGTACATCCAGAAGACCTTAACATCTCACTGCCTGATAAGGATATATTTGTATATGGCGTAGTAATGGACTGGGAAATTAATGGCACTATAGTTACCACGGTTGCTTATAATACGGGTGATGCAAGTATGTATTTTAGTTCGGGTGGCGGTATTATTGGAGGAGGTGCGCACAAAAATATTAATGCCGCCGCGAGGTTGTTTGTTGAAAAAGCAGCTGCTACAGTTAACCTTAACAGTACTATTACAGAGAAGATGCCGCTTCCGGTTAAAGATTATGTAGCATTTTACGTACTTAGCAATAAAGGAATCTATGCTGAATATGAAAAATTACAAAATCTGGAAAGTCATACTTCACCCCTCACAGCGCTTTTTGGTGAAGGGAACAATCTTATTGCCGAATTGCGGACAATAAATCCCGAATAAAATGACATTTTTAAAACAAAAAAACCGCCCTGTTGCTAAGGCGGTTCTATAGTAATTGTAAAGTGATGCTTAATTATAGTTGGATGCTATCATTTCAATGAACTTTTCATCGCTCATTTTATTAGATGTACTTTCTTTAGCCTTAGCATTTTTGTATTGAGGCGTTTCCGAAAGGAATTTTATAAATTGTTCCTGTGCATCGCCCGTCCCCGTTACGTGAATAGCATCTACATTTTGCATAAGGGCAGCAATTTCTTTAAAGAATTTATGCTGTAATGTAATTTCATGGTTGTTAGCTGCATTTTCGCTGCTGTTGCCTTCGGCACCTGCATTGCTCACATGGCCTAATACTATAAAATCACCTTCAGTTACATTTTCTCTCCCTACTACCGTTGCATGATGCGAATCCATCCAAACGCCAAACTCTTTTTTTCCTGACATATTCTTATTGTTTCTATAAAGATAGCCAGTAGTTTTGCCAATTGATTACCAATTGGGGTAACATTGTGATGGCTTACCGGATATGAAATAAAAAAGCTCCCGTAAAGGGAGCTTTAGTAACAATTATTTAGTCGGATGTTATAGAACCATACTTCCTTCTATTCCGCCATCGTTGCCGGCTTTACCGGTAATTGCGCTGGCAGCAATTTTTAGCATAGATATCATTTTACCATCTTTAGTATCCCAATAATATGCTTCGCTTGGAGAAACTTTAATTACAGTTACAGCAGGATCTTCTTTACCCTGCTCGAACCATGCCTTTGCTACGGGAGACCATACATCATCAATATGAGCCTGATCTTTATATATCACTGCATTTCCAAAAATAGAAAGGAAATGTGAATCAGAATTTTTAGCGAAAATAAGCTGTACATCATCATCATGCTTAATTTCGAAGTTTTTATTACTCGACGCCGAACTGATGAACCAAAGATTGCCTGCATCGTCTATATCCTGTAAGGTCATTGGCCTCGTAGGTATTGGCCTAACCGAAAGCTCTGTACAGAACATGCATACTTTTATATCCTGAGCCATTTCTTTAATTTTAGCAATGGCTTCTTCGCTGTAAAGGTCTTTATAATTTCCCATGGTGTATTGTTTTAATGTTTGTGAAGTTTATTGTTATACGTCTGAACGCTCTGAAACCCAGTTTACGGCCTTATCATATTCAGTTTTAGCATAGCCGCGAAACTCTCCCGGCATTAATTTACTAAAAACATCTGTGAATTTGATAACCGCTTCAGAATCTGATATGATAGCAGCACGGTTCCATTTAGTAAGGTTATTTATACCCAACAGTGCATCCTGTAACCAGGCACCCAGTGTGAAATCTTTTGGTGAATTATCAAGGAAGAGAAGGTAGTTAAGTTTGCCGGTTTTCTCTACTAGTTGAGCCACCTGTTCTTTTACCATTTCAAAATCTTCTTTGGTTACTTCTCCGTCGGCACGAAAGCCCACCATATTATTTGGAACATCAGGAATCTGTGTTATCATGATACTTGTTTTTTTGCTTTAACCAAAATTAGCTTTTAAAAACCTGCTTAACTGTTATAGTCCTGATAATAAATACCAAATGAAATGGTAAATTTTGTAAGAAGTGCGCTATAAAACTACAGTTGTTTTACCATCAGGTAATCTTCCATTAAATAACCATTCCCGATATCGACGTCATCTTCACCTCTGTTTTCAAATCCTGCCCGCAAATAAAAGTCAATCGCCGGATTAAACCTGTTTACATTTAACAGCAATTGATCGTTGCTATTTTCGGTTGCTGCAGCTTCAATCAATTTCACCAAAGCTTTGCCTATACCCTTTCCATGCGATTGCGGCAATACATATAATTTGTGCAACTTAGTTATGCCAGTTTGATAATTTATCTGATATGAGGCGAACCCAAGGTATACCCCTTCGTCTTCAGCCAGTAAAAATCGGTGTCCGCCATTCGTTATTTGATCTGCAATCGCCTCCCTGCTATAAAACAGGCCAAGCATATAATCCATTTGATCCTGTGTAAGTATAGAACTATAGGTAGCTTCCCATACCGGTATCGCGATATCATATATATACTGATAATCAGCTATCGAGGCATTACGTATTTTCATTTAAAACTATTTTGGTTTGATGGAATTTTGCGAATTTAATAATTGTAAAGCTACAAAATAAATATGGCACAGTAATTGGATATTCTATAACATCAACAACAAAACATTATCAAAGTGTATCAAACTTTACATTGATTATGAAAACTAAAATACTACATACCGTCCTATTCTCACTGCTGTTTGCAGGTGGAATATTTGCTCAGGATGTTACGACCGTAAGGGCTAACAACAGCGATATAAGCGACAACCTGGACCTGCAGGCAGTTGCATCTATCTTTGGGGATTCTCATGACCTCGAAGATTTTGAACGCAGGCTTAATGACCCCAACACGCAGATATCAAACCTTGACCTCAACGGCGATAACAAGGTAGACTATCTTAGAGTTATAGAGGTTACAGAAAAAAATACACACGTAGTTATATTACAAAGCGTACTCGCTGTAGATACCTATCAGGATGTAGCCACGATAGAGGTAGAACGTGACCGCAATAATAACGTAACGGTTCAGGTTGTTGGAGACAACTATATATATGGTGATAACTATATTTACGAGCCTGTGTATGTTTCGCAGCCCGCTATGTTTAATGTGTTTTGGGCAAGTAGTTACCGTCCTTATTACTCACCATGGTACTACGGCTATTACCCTACCTATTACAGCTACTGGACGCCTTATGCTCCTTACCGTTACAGGCATCGTGTTCACAACCACATAAATTACAATAACAACTATCGTTATGTAGATGTAAGGAGAAGTACACGTGCGCAAAGTTTATACGGCACCCGCAGTTCTAATGCGTATGCAGCACAAAACCCAACCCGATCTTTTACTAACAGGAATGCCAATGTAATTAACAGACACCAGCTTGAACAGACGAGAAGTACTGCTACAGCCGGGACGAGAGGCAGAAATGTAAACGCAAATGGAGCTCAAAGGGTTTCAGTTAGGAATACTTCAGGAAACGCAGATAGCAGCGTTAGAAACACTCGGGTGCGAAATACCCTGACACCATCAAGAACACAGGGAGCCGGTTTGGTTAAAAGTAATGGACGTACTGTAAAAAATGAAGGTACAGCTGTAACACCGGTAAGGACTACCACACCAAGGACTACATCTACCGTTAATACAGTTAGAGAAAGTACACCTGCCCCGGCAGTAAGGTATAATAATCAGTCGAGAAACGTTACACCATCAAGAAGTGCCGCTCCTGCGCAACAGAACGTACCGAGTGTGAGGAACACAGCGGCTCCTGTTATGAGAAGTAACCCTGCTCCTGCAATGAGAAGCAATCCCGCACCGGCAAGAAGTATGCAGCAGGCTCCTGCACCACAAAGGCAGGCAGCACCGGCAGCATCCCGGGGTGGCAGCGGACGAAGAGGATAATAAAATTGAAGTTAGTTAAATGTAAAACCGGGTTACCATATGGTAGCCCGGTTTTTTTATACAATACGTTTACTATTTATGGCAAGCACCCACTCATTTCGATTACACACTGTGCATGTACCGGCGGTTGGTTCCAGTTTTTGTGTGTTGGCACAAAAGGTACACGCATAGATTCCGGTTTTTTGTATTACGGTAGTTTTTAGGCTAAAGAGCTGTGGCCGGATTGGTAAACCAAATTTTACATCTTCATCATTGTAAAAGTACAGGCTTATTGCCCCGTTAGTTTCCATATAGGCGTTGCGAACCTGACCTAAATGCTCTATCGATTTTAATCGCATCTCTGCAAAGAATTCATCCTGGGCAAGGTCTTCGCGCTCGAATGTTTGCAAAGAGAATTGGCCATCTTCGATTATACATTCTACCTTACCTTCTATAAAATTTTCAAATCTTTTACTCTTACCCAGCAGCCAGGTAACGCCTCTGTACATACTAATTATTACCATAAATACTGCTATTGCCGGTATCAGGCCCACATCTTCATAGAACATAGGGTCGCCCGCCGCAGATCCTAACGATATAACGATGACAATCTCGAAAACAGATAGCTGCTTTACTCCCCGCTTTCCGGTGAAACGCAGCGTTATAAGTACGACCAAAAACATTATTACAGTACGAAAAACTACTTCAAACAAAAATTGTATGGGAAGGTCGTTAAAAAGAAGCCTGTCCCATTCAAATATCTCTTTCATATTAATGTAAGTATTATCGTTATAAAACTAAAGTAATAAATGTTAGCAATATAGTCGTTAACAAATATTAGCACAAGTTTAATAGAGCATTACATATTGTGCCTATGCTAAGGCAGTACCTTTATAACACAATAATTAAAAAAATTTGTATATCATGAGCAAAAGAATAGCCATACTGGCAACCAACGGATTTGAAGAAAGCGAGCTTAAATCGCCAAAAGAATATTTAGAACAACAAGGTTGGACTGCAGATATTGTTAGCCCCGAAAGTGGCACCATTAAATCATGGGCAGGTAAAGATTGGGGTCCTGAGTATAAAGTGGATAAAGTTTTAAGCGAAGTATCATCTTCTCAATACCATGCACTTGTTTTACCAGGTGGAGTGATTAATCCTGATAAGTTAAGGACTAATGAAGAAGCAATAAAATTTGTAAAATCATTTTTTGATGAGAAAAAACCTGTAGGCGCTATATGTCATGGGCCACAAACCCTTATTAATGCAGATGTTGTAAACGGAAGAGAACTAACCTCATACCCTTCTATAAAACAGGATCTTATTAATGCAGGCGCTTCATGGACAGACAAAGAGGTGGTTGTAGATAACGGTTTTGTTACCAGCCGTACTCCGGATGACCTCCCTGCTTTCAACAAAAAACTTGTTGAGGAGATTAAGGAAGGAAAGCACGAGTTGCAACACAGTTAATAAATTAGGAAACCTAATTAGCAAAGAAGCTTTTATACCATTGGTGTAAAAGCTTTCCTTTTATATTTACATAAAATAAACACATGAAAAAACTAATTGGATTAACATTAATTTTTATGGCTCTACAAGTACAGGCACAACTTAAACCGGTTGCATATACAGAGGGTGGTCAAAAGCTTAATGGCTTCGCATCGGTACCGGCAAAAGCATTAAAGAGTAAGCCGGGAATCCTGATATTGCCTGCATGGATGGGTATAAGTAATCATAGTAAAGAAGTGGCTAATGAACTTTCTAAGCTTGGATACCACGCATTCATAGCTGATATTTATGGTGAGGGAAAATATCCTAAAAACCAACAGGAAGCGGGACAGCAAGCTGGTTTTTATAAAGGTGATCCTGACGCTTACAAAAAGCGTATAAATGTGGCAATCCAGGCACTTGTAAAAAGCGGCGCCGATGCTAATAATATAGTGGTTATTGGATATTGTTTTGGAGGTACGGGAGCGCTGGAGGCTGCACGACAGAACCTGAATGTAAAAGGTGTCGTTAGCTTTCACGGTGGGTTGGGTAAAGGTGCATCAAGGACAAACGCAGCGATAAGTCCAAAAGTGCTCGTGCTGCACGGTGCAGATGATCCTTACGTACCTCAAAAAGAAATTGATAGCTTTATAAAAGAAATGAAAGAAGCGAAAGCAGATTGGCAAATGGTTTATTTACCGAACGCTGTACATGCTTTTACTGAGAAAGAAGCAGGTAATGACAACAGCAAAGGTGCTGCTTATAATGAGAAAGCAGATAAACGTTCGTGGGTCTATTTCATAGACTTTTTAAATGAAATATTTCCAGCAAAATAAAATATAGCAAGTTTATTTTTTAAGCCAGACCTCAGGTTTGGCTTTTTGCATTAATAAAATTTATATTTTTATCACCTAACTCTCAAAATAATGAAAAGATCAATAATATCCTTATCTGTATTCGCACTGCTGTTCGCATGCGGATCGGGGAAAAATATTAAGAAAGATTACGCTAAGGCTGATGTGGCTAAATACATGAACACTATTACAGAAGCCGATCTTAAAAAACACCTTACCATTGTAGCATCTGATGAAATGGAAGGAAGGAATACAGGATCTGAGGGTCAGAAAAAGGCAGGTAAATATCTTATCAGCCAATATGAGGCCGATGGTATATCGTTCCCTAAGGGCGCTACTGACTTTTATCAAAAAGTGCCTTCGGCATTTATGGCGAGAAACTTTAGTCCAAAACTTCCTGACTCCGAAAATATTTGGGCTTATATAGAAGGGTCAGAAAAACCTAATGAAGTATTAGTAATCTCTGCGCATTACGATCACGTAGGGATGAAAAACGGTGAAGTTTATAATGGTGCCGATGATGACGGATCTGGCACTGTCGCACTTCTTGAGATTGCACAGGCGTTTATAAAGGCTAAGAAAGAGGGCTACGGCCCGAAACGTTCTATACTGTTTTTACACGTTACCGGCGAAGAGCACGGCTTACACGGTTCAAGATACTATTCTGAGAACCCATTATTTCCTATAGACAGTACTATAGCCGATTTAAATATTGACATGATAGGCCGCAGGGACGATGCTCATAAAGCAAACGGTAATTACGTTTACGTTATTGGTTCTGACAGATTAAGTACTGACCTGCATAATATTAATGAAGAAGCCAACAAGAAGTATACACATCTTACACTGGACTATACATTTAATGAGCGTAATGACCCCAATCAGTTCTACTTCAGGAGTGACCATTACAACTTTGCAAAAAAAGGAATCCCTATTATATTCTACTTTAATGGCGTACATGACGATTACCATAAGGCGACAGACGAGGTTAGTAAAATAGAGTTTGACCTGCTTGCAAAGCGGGCGCAACTTGCATTTGTTACCGCATGGGAACTGGCTAACAGGGTCAATCGCCCGGTGGTAGATAAAGATGGTAAATAACATATAGTAACAATAGCATTCAGGCCTGCAGTAATTGCAGGCCTGTTTAAATTAATAGGTTTGTAAATGCACGATAAGCTACTGGATCACATTAATACCTTCTCTACCACAGATGCCGGCCTGGACATTCTACTCAAACAGCATTTTAAGGAACTTAAACTTAAAAAAAAGGATGTACTATTACAGGAAGGTCAAACCTGCCACTACAATTATTTCGTGGCAAAAGGATGCCTGAGGATGTATTACATTAATGATAAGGGTGTAGAACACACTACCCAGTTTGCATTAGAAAACTGGTGGCTGTCTGATTACATTTCATTCCAAACCGGGAAATCATCGGGATTTTACATACAGGCAGTCGAACAATCTGATATTTTAGCTATCGACCAATTGTCATTGGAAAGCCTCTACAAGCAAAGCCCCTGTGTGGAAAGGTATTTCAGGATAATTTACCAGAAGGCCTATGCCGCATCGCAGCTTAAAACAAAATATTTCAATGATCTTTCTAAAGAAGAACTCTACTTTCACTTTTGCAGATCGTATCCGCATTTTATTAACCGGATACCACAATATTTAATCGCTTCTTTTCTGGGATTCACGCCTGAATATCTTAGCGAGATAAGAAAGCGCCACGTTTCTTAAACCAGTTTAAGTTTTCATGGTAGGTACGCGTTTTAACTTTGTATCAAACAAATTAAAACATATATATTATGAAAACACGTGTAAACGTACAGGCCACAGAGCCGGCAGCATTTAAAGCCATGTTTGGCCTTGAAGCTTACTTAAAAACCTCTAAACTAACACCAATACAATTGCATCTTATAAAAATAAGAGCTTCGCAAATTAATGGATGTGCCTTCTGTATAGATATGCATACTAAAGAAGCGCTTAAAGATGGCGAAACCCAACAGCGCATTTTTTTACTGAATGCATGGGAAGAAACAACGTTGTATACAGAAGAAGAAAGAGTTATTCTCGCTATTACGGAAGAGGTTACTGTAATAACAAAAGCAGGACTTACTGATAAAACCTACAATGCGGCACTTGCTATGTTTGATGAAAATTTTATTACTCAGATAATTATGGCGGTTGTTGCCATAAACGGCTGGAATCGTATTGCAATAAGTACACACATGCCAGTACAGTAATAGTTTTATTACAAGCTTTAGTGTTTAATAAAAAAGCCGCTTAATATATAAGCGGCTCTTTTTGATTACCTCATGCCCGGCGGCGGTTGTGTTGCTGATCGGTTTCCGCAAAAAATGCGCCGACGTTAGTTATAGTTGTGCACGAACGGGTGGAAAGTACACAGCCCCTTACAGCCTCCTCAACCGACTGACACCCGTCATCTTCGTTCGACAGATATGAGGTATTAAATTTAAGTAGTTAGCTATTGCTGCTTACAGAGTACAATTTAAAAACTAAATACATTGTAGCATAGTATGTTCACATTACTTTAATATTTATTTTTTACTCGTACTTCATTAAATTTGTACGTTAACAACTTAGCAGAAATTTTTCTGACACTTTAGATAACAAAATCATCATATCGTTTTAAGAGCCATTAAATTAATATTATTAGTTTTGTGAAAATTTTAATTATGATAAAAACATTACTATTCGCCTTTATTGCATTTGGCGCACACCTTACAGTAAATGCACAAAACACAATTTCATTTGAAGAATCGGAAGGCTACACGTTGGGCACCTTAAATGGTCAAAATGGCTGGATTGTAACTGATGGCGGTGACGCTAATGCACCGAATGTTACAAATGTGGTTGTGTCTAACGAATTAGGAACGAACGTCATGAGGTTTCCTATAACTACCAGCGATGACCCTTCAGAATTATGGGCGTCAAAACTAATTTCGCCTGGAACAAATACATTTAGCATAACGCAAAAAGTGTATGCTGAGGGCCGGGACGCAGATGTTAATGGGTCGGATATGGTTATTGGTAGCAGCGCACTTGTAAATGGTGAAAGAGTATTGACATCAGGCATCGACTTTAGTTACGATGGTAAGAAATATTTATTATCGAGCTATACTGCAACGGATCATCTATATCACTTTCAAACAGAAGTTGGAGATTATGATGCAAATACATGGTATAATGTAAAGTTAACTTTCGACCTTAATGCCAATACGGTAACTTACTATGTAAATGACCAAAATGTAGGTTCAACCGGTTTATTTATGGGTGGCGGCGTAGATGCTATTACTTACAAGCACGATGCTTTAACAACGTCTCATTACATAGATGATATAACTGTCACTCCAGGAATTGCCGGATTAAACAGTCAGGCAGTTGTGAGTTTTACAGTATCTCCAAACCCTTCTTCTTCAATAATAAACATAGAAGGCAGTAATAGTTCAATTGTAAATAGCATTACTATAACCGACCTGAACGGACGTGTAGTAAAGAGCGTTGATTCTGCTGGCGTAAGCAAAACGCAAGTTAATGTTACGGATCTTTCAGCAGGTATTTACATGCTTAACATAAGTTCAGATAAAGGCGTAACTACCAAGAAGATCATAAAGAATTAAATAGTCTAAATGCACTATCATTAAGGCCAGGAGTTTATCTTCGGGCCTTTTGTATTTAAACTAAAATCTGATAGAATATTGGACTAAAGCCTGCATAATATACGCGTAGTGAATAGCAACTACACCGGATTTCTTTATCTTTATGTTTGAATTTAAATATTCGACTAAATTGTTCCCGCCTGATAACAAGTTAACAAAATGAGCAAAAAACCGTTTAGGATAGGATTATGTATGGCTGGGGCAGTATCTGCCGGAGCGTATACCGCCGGGGTTATGGATTACCTTTTAGAGGCACTTGCAGAATGGGATAAAAGACGTGGTGAACCCGGTGTACCTAACCACACCGTCACCATACCTATAATCGGCGGGGCATCGGCGGGGGGAATGACTGCACTTCTCGCTGCAAGTACATTTAATAACCGCCTTACTCCCGTGCCGCTGCCTGAACCCGGGAAATTACTCGATGAACATCCCGAAAATAAATTATACCACAGTTGGGTAGACCTTATAGACAGGGATATGTTTCCGCACATGCTGGAAACATCCGATATCAAGCCCGGCAAAATCGTGTCGGTACTTAACTCTGACTTTATAGATCATATTGCCAATAAGATGATGGTTAGCGACACGAAGAACTGGACTCCTACTCCATCGTGGTTTGAAGCGCCTGTAAAAATATTTAGCACCCTTACTAATCTTGAAGGGTTCTATTACTATGCAGACTTAAATTCGGCAAAGCGAGATGAGCAGCGCAAAGAGAAATACTATATGTCGGTTCACAATGACTACGCCTGTTTTGAAGTAATGGATGGCGTAGTTCCTGCAACAGGAGGCCCATGGATACCTCTGGATTTTAAAACAGGGAAATATGTAGCAACTGCCAAGGATGCTGCCATGGCTACAGGCGCTTTCCCGGCAGGTTTGAAACCAAGGCTGCTCGTGCGTGAAAAAAAATATGTGGAGCAGATACCCTGGTTGGATTATGTATTTAAAAATACGCCGCTTAAGGAAGATCTGGTTACCACGTTAAACGTAGATGGCGGGATGATAAATAACGAACCCTTTGAGAAAGTACGTGACCTCCTGGACGATATTTATATAAAAGAGAATCCGCTACTGGCAAACGCCGAAAGGGACAAAGTATTAGCAAATGTTAATTGCGACTATAATACCTTTGAAAACACGGTACTTATGGTAGACCCGTTCCCGAGTGTGCAGACCGATCCTTTTATTATGGAAACCGGCATCATGACTGTATTGCCAAATACATTAAACGCTATGATTTCGCAAATGAGGGCGAAGCCAAAGGAGTATAAAGATGCCATGGTGCTGAATGATGGCAGCAGGTTTATAATTTCACCCTCACGTATCATTAAAAATTTAAAGGGGGTTGAGGAAGAAGTATTTGGTGAAAAAGCCATTGCCTGCGGCCATCTGTCAGGTTTTGGTGGTTTTTTAAATAAGGAATTCAGGATTCATGATTACTATTTAGGACGATACAACTGCGAAGTTTTTTTAAGGGACTACTTTACCGTACCGGAGTCAGCATTGTATAACAATGAAATATTTAGGGACGGCTATCAGGATGCCGACCGGACACGGTTTGAATCGGGTGCGACTAAGGCCGATGAAGAGAAAGAATACCAAATCATTCCGATTTTCACCGCTCGCCCTGCCCCCAGAACACTAAAGATGCCCATATTTAGTTGCGGCGAGAACTGGCCACGCATTACTGAAGCTGACATAGACCGTTATAGTGCACCTTTAAAAAAGAGGATAGAAAAACTTATCCTCAATGTTGCCGAACTACCACGGTATCAGGATTGGCTGTTAGTGGGTGGCGCAAAACTATGGCTTAATAAGAAGCTAACCAATAAGACGCTTTCTCTCATCAAGGATTCGTTGTATGAATGGTCGCTTATAAACAACTATTCTTCTAAAAATGCTTTGGCTAAAGAAAAAGCCGCAGAAAAGCGGGGACCACAAGTATAATTGTTCGATCGAAATAGATAGCAAACCCTTAGACTGCATAGGTTTAGTCCTTAAATAATCAAGTATCTGAGATAATTTTTAAAATTTATACCTAATTTAAATCACTGTATTATTAAACTCTGTATCTTTGCCTAACGTTGTTAAACGATTTAATGCAGATACAATGGCCAGTAAAGATAGAATACTAAGACAAAAGGAAGAGACCAGATGTAACATTCTGGAGGCTGCCTATGACATAGTTAAGGAAGAGGGATGGCTTGGTTTGAATATGCGTAAGATTGCAGACCGAATAGAATACACTGCTCCGATTATTTATGAGTACTTTTCTAATAAGGATGCGATATTGAATGAGCTGACTAAGAAAGGATTCCTGCAGTTAACAAAGCAGCTTAAAACAGCTAAAGAAAATGCAGCCAGTCCGGATAAAGCTCTTGAGGCGATGTGGATGGCGTTTTGGGACTACGCGTTTAGCGACAAAGAGCTTTATCAGGTTATGTTTGGCGTTGAAATGACCTGCTGTTTAATGCAGTGTGCCGAAGCTGAATCACCTTATCGATTATTTACAGAAGTGATCTCTGACGTTATGGGCAAACCTGATGCTGAGATAGTGAAACAAAAATACTTTACTTTTTTCTCAGTAGTTCATGGACTAATATCCATCAACATAATTGGTAACGGCCTACCTGTAGAGATGAATACTCAAATATTAAGGGATGCTATAACCAGCATAACCCGTTCGCTTAAAGTAGCCGCATAATTTTTGACGTTGATCGATATAGTGATTCGGATAGAACTATGATAAGACTGGAGGCGTTTTTTTACCACCTTGCTTAACGCTGTTAGATAATTTAAAGTGAATAATTAGAAATTAAAATTGAGCATTTAAATGATGTTCCAATATTATGATGCGATTTGTTAACAAAAATTTGTCAATATACTTAACGATGTTAGATTTTTTAATTAATATAAATACTACAAAAGGCTACACTCATTTATAGCTTCATTGCTGTTCGCTAAATCCCAATATTATTATAATGCAACATTAATCTACCCTTATGAAAGCAAATATTTCCCCTCAATATAACTTAATCTTCAAAATTCTCGACAACATGAAAATTCTTCTTCCCCTTGCCATGTTATTGGCAGCAATGGCCAGCTGTGGGCCAGATCATACGGCATCACAACAGGCCCCCCCACCCCCTGCTCTGCCCGTTACCACTATAAACAGCGCTACAGCAGTTACAGAACAGGAATATCCGGCATCATTACAGGGCACTGTAGATATAGAAATCAGGCCGCAGGTTAACGGAAACCTCGAAAAAATATTTGTAGATGAAGGTGCGCTTGTAACAAAAGGCCAACCTTTATTTAAAATAAACGAGCAGCCCTACCGTGAACAGCTTAACAATGCATTAGCCAGTTATCACGCCGCTCAGGCCTCCCTTATTAACACGCAACTTGAAATAGACAAACTTACTCCCTTGGTTGCTAATAAAGTAGTGTCAGACTATCAACTTAAAACTGCAAAGGCGTCTCATCAGGTAGCGCAGGCAAATCTTGAGCAGGCTAAAGCCATGGTGGGTACGGCAAAGATTAATTTAGGTTACACGTTAATCACCGCACCCGTTAGCGGTTACATTGGGCGTCTGCCTAAAAAGCAAGGCAGCCTAATATCTGTTACAGATGTTGAGGCGCTTACAAAATTGTCTGATGTGCATGAGGTATATGCTTACTTTTCGTTAGGCGAAGCTGATTTTATAAATTTTAAAGCCCAGTACAGTGGCAATACCATAGATGACAAGATTAAGCATCTCGCCCCTGTTTCATTAGTACTTGCAGATAATTCAGACTATCCTGTTACCGGAAAAGTAGACATGGTAGACGGCCAGTTCGACAGAAATACTGGTGCTATTACTTTAAGAGCAAAGTTTGCAAACGCAAAGGGTTTGCTTCGATCCGGCAATACGGGTAAAATTCGCCTTAGCCTTCCTCATGACAATGCCGTAACAGTTCCGCAGGAGGCAACAGTAGAAGTTCAGGATAAGATATTTGTATTTACTGTAGGTAAAGATAATAAAGTATCTAAAATGCCAATATCCGTTATTGGAAAAACAGGTTCTAATTATCTGATCAACGATGGTGTAAAATCGGGCGATCAAATCGTATTAAGCGGAATAGACAAACTTCAGGACGGACAGATAATTCAGCCTCAAAAAGCCGTGGCGAAAGTTGTTGAAGTAACTAACAAAAAATAATTATATCCAAAATGTTCAAAATATTTATTCAAAGGCCTGTACTGGCTACAGTAATCTCCATATTGCTGGTCATACTGGGTATACTGGGGCTTACTAAATTACCCCTCCAACAATTTCCTGATATTGCGCCTCCGTCAGTACTCGTAACGGCTGTATATCCGGGTGCAAATGCAGAAACCGTATTGCGCTCTGTTGCGCCATCTATCGAAGAATCTATAAATGGAGTAGAAAACATGACCTACATGAGCTCTACGGCCAGTAATGACGGTACATTAGCGATAACCGTTTTCTTTAAATTAGGCACGGATGCCGACCAGGCAGCGGTTAACGTTCAGAATCGTGTAGCACAGGCAACGAGTCAACTACCTACAGAAGTTGTACAACAGGGCGTTATCACAGCGAAACAGCAAAATAGTTTTATCATGGCTATTGGCTTATATACTGAAGACGAGGCTAAATACGACCAGACTTTTGTTGCTAACTACGCGCAAATAAACATTATCCCGGAAATAAAACGTATTCCGGGTGTGGGCTCCGCGGCAATCTTTGGAGGTAACAAAGACTATTCCATGCGGGTATGGCTTAACCCAACTCAAATGGCGACCTATAATGTAACGCCTAACGAAGTTATGGCAGCTATACAAGACAAAAGTTTAGAAGCTGCCCCGGGAAAATTTGGTGAAAGAAGTAAAGAGGTTTTTGAGTATGTAATTAAATACAAAGGAAAACTTACCAAACCGGAAGATTATCAAAATATTGCTATCCGCTCCAATCCAGACGGATCTGTACTTCGCTTAAAAAATGTGGCTCGTGTAGAACTTGGATCGTATTCTTATAACAGTTTAACCCGCTTAAACGGTAAAAAAGGGGTTGTTATGGGAATCATTCAGTTAGCAGGATCTAACTCTAATGATATTCAGGTTGCGATTAATAAGTTGATGGTAAAAGCAGCTAAAGATTTCCCTAAAGAGATAAAACACAATATATTCTATAGCACTAAAGTGTCCTTGGACCAGTCTATCGAACAGGTGGAACATACACTAATTGAAGCGTTTATATTGGTATTTATCGTAGTATTTATTTTCCTTCAGGATTTCAGATCTACATTAATACCTGCTATTGCTGTTCCGGTTGCCATTTTAGGAACCTTTTTCTTCATGCAGCTATTCGGATTCTCAATAAACCTCTTAACGCTGTTTGCTTTAATTTTGGCTATTGGTATCGTGGTGGATGATGCCATCGTCGTCGTCGAGGCCGTCCACGCAAAAATGGAGCATAAACACTTGTCTCCTAAAGATGCCACGCACGAAGCGATGCACGAAATTACAGGTGCTATTATTTCGATAACACTGGTAATGGCAGCGGTTTTCTTACCAGTCGGCTTTATGGAGGGTTCTACCGGGGTGTTTTACCGTCAGTTTGCATTCACCATGGCAATAGCTATTGTAATATCAGCAGTAAATGCATTAACATTGAGCCCTGCACTTGCAGCTTTATTTTTAAAGGACAATCATGCTGGACACGATGGAGAAGCTCCCTACGTTAAGAAAGGATTTAAAGAAAAATTCTTTACCGGGTTCAACCGCGGCTTCGACTCGCTAACCAATAAATACGTAGGAGGTATTCAATTCCTAATCCGCCGCAAATGGCTTAGTCTGGGTGGCCTGGCTTTAGTTACTATAGCAACGGTTATAATGGTTAAAACAACACCTGTAGGATTTATACCTACAGAAGATCAAGGCTTTATAGCTATAGCAGTTAATACACCATCAGGAACATCGCTGGACGGAACGCAAAAAATAATGACAGAGGCAGAAAATACCCTAAGAGGTATGGAGCCATTTAACTTTGTTACAGCAATTTCCGGTTTTAACCTGCTAACAAACTCCACAAGCCCTTCATCTGCAGTAGTATTTGTACTGCTCAAGCCAAACGAAGAACGTGGAAAAATCAAGAATATTGATGAGGTGATGAACGACATCCGTGCTAAGCTGGGCGCTATTTCTGGTGGTAGTTTCTTTGTCTTTAGTTTCCCTACGGTTCCGGGCTTTAGTAATGTGGAGGCGTTAGATGTTGTGTTACAGGATAAAACCGGCGGTAAACTCGACAAGTTTAGCGGCATCTCTCAAAACTTCATTGGAGAATTAATGAAGCGTCAGGAAATAGCTGTAGCCTTTACGAGCTTTAAAGCCGATTACCCTCAATTACAACTGGATATTAATGACGAGAAAGCAGACCAGCTAGGCGTGAAAGTAAAAGACATTTTGCAAACCATGCAGGCATACTTTGGTAGTGCTCAGGCCTCAGACTTTAACCGCTTTGGTAAATATTACCGGGTTGTTGTTCAGGCAGATATTGCTGACCGGGCAGATGCATCGGCTATTGACCGTGTGTTTGTAAAAAACAAAAATGGCGAAAGCGTGCCCATAAATACCCTTGTAAAGCTTAAACGCATCTATGGCTCAGAAACAGCTTCACGATACAACCTCTTTAACTCAATCTCTATAAATGCAATCCCCAAACCCGGATTTAGTTCAGGAGACGCCATTAAAGCGATTGAAGAAGTTGCCGCACAGCAACTGCCGGCAGGTTACAGCTACGAGTTTTCGGGGCAAACAAGGGAAGAGATATCTTCGGGCGGACAATCGGCTACTATATTCCTGCTCTGCTTAATCTTTATTTACTTCTTACTTGCGGCGCAGTATGAAAGTTACATCCTGCCATTAGCGGTAATCTTATCGATACCTGCAGGAATATTTGGAGTATTTGTAGCCATCGGCTTAACCGGAATTCAGAACAACATATATGTACAGGTTGCACTGGTGATGCTTATTGGGCTCTTAGCTAAAAATGCGATTCTTATCGTGGAGTTTGCCTCGCAAAAAAGGCATTCGGGAGATTCACTTGTTAAAGCGTCAGTCGATGCTGCTAAGTTACGTCTTAGGCCAATTATCATGACATCGCTTGCCTTCGTAGTAGGACTTATACCAATGATGAGCGCAACGGGACCATCAGCCCAGGGTAACCACTCTATTAGTATTGGTGCCGCAGGGGGAATGATATCGGGCGTAATACTCGGGTTGTTCATAATCCCGGTATTGTTTGTAATCTTCCAGCACCTGCATGAACGCACTACAAAGAAACCACAGGCTGTATTAAATAACGAAGCCGCTGCGGCAAATGCAGCTACCTCTCTATAATTATCATGAAAAAATATATAACAACATATTCAGTATCGCTTTTACTGATACTTATAACATCCTGTAAGATATCTAAGGATGTAGAGACACCCAGGGATGCCCTCCCTGAAAATTACAGGGATGTATCGAGTACCGACACGACGAGTGTTGCCGACCTGGATTACAAGTCATTTTTTGCGGAACCAACACTGCAGGCACTCATAAGCAATGCAGTTGCCAAAAACAACGACCTGCTGGTGGCGCAGAAGAATATAGAGATTGCACGCTTACAGTACAACCAGACTAAATGGAACAATGTACCTAACATTAACATAAATGTAGCGGCAAATACTACTAACCCATCGCAAAACAGCCTTAATGGTATAAGCTTAAGTCAGTTCTTAGGCCAAAATCATATTGATGATTTTACTGCTTCTGCAGGATTATCATGGGAGGCAGATATTTGGGGTAAGATTAAGAATGGGAAACGCGTTGCGTTGGCGCAATACCTACAGTCGGAAGAGGCTAAAAAAGCATTGCAAACCACTATAGTTGCCACCGTAGCAAAAGGATTTTACAACCTTTTAATGCTTGACGCTCAACTGGAAATTGCTAAAAAGAACGTGGAGCTTAACGAGAGGACGTTAACTATAATCAATCTTCAGTTTGATGCGGGACAGGTAACTTCTTTGGCTAAACAACAGGCAGAAGCACAGCGGCTCGTAGCAGCACAACTTATTCCTCAATTAGAGCAGAATATCGGTATACAGGAAAATGCGCTTAGCATTCTTGCGGGAAATATCCCTATGGCTATAGAACGCAAAGTAGCACTGAATAATATCACCTCTGGTACTATCCTTTCTGCAGGCGTGCCCTCATCATTATTAAGCCGCCGCCCAGACGTTAAGGCAGCAGAACTTGCCATAATGGAGGCTAATGGCAGAACGGGAGTTGCCTACGGTAGCTTATATCCATCTTTAGCTATATCTGCGACAGGCGGGGTAAATGCATTCGAAGCAAGTAAATGGTTTAATATTCCCGCGTCATTATTTGGAATAGTTGGCGGTAGCCTGGTGCAGCCGTTGTTGAACGGTAAAAGGTTACGCACACAATATGAGATATCCAAAGTACAGCGTGAAAAGGCGGTAATAAACTTCAGGCAGCAGGTTTTGGTAGCGGTAGGCGAAGTATCAAATTCGCTTATAAAAATAGAGAAACTGGAAACCAGCTATGGTATAGCAGCAAACAGGGTCACTACACTTCAAACTGCCGTGGGCAATGCCGATATGCTATTTCAGAATGGTATGGCAAATTACCTTGAAGTAATCACAGCACAGGGTAACCTGTTGCAAAGTGAGCTCGAATTAGTCGCACAAAAGAAATCAAGGCTTGAAGCCGATGTAGAGCTTTACCGGTCACTGGGCGGTGGCTGGAAATAATTTTTTTGAGGTTTTGTTTATTGAGAATAAGGCGGTCTGTAATGGGCCGCCTTATTTATTTACGATGCTAATTTATTTAAATGCTTACATATAGACGGTTACAGGCTTAAGATAGAAGCATTTTAAATGACTGCCTAACGCCCGCACTATAGTGTTATCTGAATATAAATCGTTAGATTTGGATAATATTTAACAGGTACTGTGCATATGACTAATTACACAACAAATGAAGATACTAATTTTGTTTTCCCAAAAAGCCCTACGGGGATAGAGGGGCTTGATGAAATTACCGAAGGTGGTTTCCCTAAAGGAAGGCCGACGTTAATATGCGGTGGTGCAGGTTGTGGAAAAACACTGCTATCGATGCAGTTTTTAATAAAAGGTATTACAGAATTTGGTGAGAACGGCGTGTTTATGTCGTTTGAGGAACCCAGTAACGATCTTTCTTTAAATGTGAAGTCTCTCGGCTTTGATCTTGAGAAACTTAAGGCCGATAAAAAACTGGTTGTAGATCATGTGCGCGTGGAGCGGTCTGAAATTGAAGAGGCAGGAGAATATGATCTTGATGGCCTGTTTATTCGCCTTGCACATGCAATAGATACTGTAAAAGCTACACGTGTAGTTCTTGATACTATTGAGTCGCTGTTTTCAGGGCTTGATAATCAGGCAATTTTAAGGGCAGAGTTGCGCAGGCTTTTCCACTGGTTAAAAGAAAAAGGCGTTACCGCAGTTATTACGGGAGAGCGAGGCGAGGCTACCCTTACCCGCCAGGGTCTTGAAGAGTATGTATCTGACTGCGTAATAGTATTAGACCACAGAGTTATAGAGCAAGTATCTACACGTAGACTGCGCATAGTAAAATATCGGGGTTCTACGCATGGCACTAACGAATATCCATTCCTTATAGATGCAGATGGGATATCTGTATTACCTATTACATCGCTAAGGCTCGATAATGAGGTATCGTCAGAGATAGTCTCTACCGGGGTACCCGGCCTTGACGATATGTTTGCAGGCGGGGGCTTTTATCGCGGCAGCAACATATTAGTATCCGGCACAGCAGGAACTGCTAAAACTACCATTGCAGCTTACTTTGCCGATGAGCAATGTAAAAAAGGTGAGCGCACGGTATTCTTTGCATTCGAAGAGTCGCCTCAGCAACTGGTCAGGAACATGAAATCTATAGGTATGGACCTGGAAAAGCATATACAATCCGGACTTTTACAAATACACTCTTCCCGCCCATCTTTAAATGGACTGGAATTGCATTTGCTTAAACTAAGAAAATTAATAAAAGACTTTAAACCTGCTACGGTAATTATAGATCCTATAAGCAACCTAATATCTGTAGGTAGTGAGCAGGAAGTACGTTCTATGCTCGTACGTCTTATAGACATGCTTAAATTCAGCAATATTACTGCACTGTTTACATCGCTAAATAAGCAAAACGAAAATTTCAGGCCTGACCTTGCGGAAGAATCAGTTTCTTCGTTAGTAGATACCTGGGTTACCGTTAGGGACATGGAAGGTGTAGGAGAGCGCAATCGCGGACTTTTTATTGTTAAGTCGCGAGGTATGGGACATTCTAACCAGGTGCGCGAATTTATCATCACTCAAAAAGGTATTGAATTACTGGATGTAGAAATGGGCCCTAACGGAATCTTAACCGGTGCTGCAAGAAAAACAAACCAGCTTAATAAAGAGGTTACTACGAAAACCCTTCAAAACGAGTTAGAACGTAAAGACCGCGAGATTGCCCGCAAGCGTAAAGTGCTCGAAGCTAACATTGAGGCTTTAAAGAACGAGTTCGAATCTGTTGCGGAAGAGTTAAGCATTCTAAAAGCTACCGAAGCCCTGCAGGCCGAAGTGTCTCAGGAGAAAAAAGATAAATAATGGCAGAAAAAGCAGCCGAATGGCAATTGATGCTTTATATAGCAGGGCAAACCCCCAAATCTATAAGAGCACTTAATAATATAAAAAAATATGCTGAAGAACACCTAAAGGGTATTTACAGCATTGAGATAGTAGACCTTTTGCAAAACCCGCAATTGGCCGAAGACGACCAGATACTTGCAGTACCTACGCTCATAAGGAAATTTCCGGAGCCAATACGCAAGATAATTGGTGACCTTAGTAATGAAGAAAGGGTATTAGTAGGACTTAATATTAAACCCTTAACGTAAACAAGTGGAAAACGACCAGGACAGTACTGCCGAATCAGAGAAATATAAGTTCTTACTTTTTATTTCGGGCATGTCTGTTAAATCAGGGCATGCAATAGAAAATCTGCGTAAAATCTGCGACACATACTTACCCGGCAACTTTGAAATTGAGATAATCGATATCAGCCGCGACAGGGAACAGGCCGTTAATTACCAGATTGTGGGCATCCCAACCCTTATAAAAACAGCTCCTAATACTCCCCGTATTATCATGGGAGACTTATCGGACACGGAAAAAGTTTTAAGAATACTCGACTTGTAATTTTGGAAGATAAAGATTTACAAATAGCACGGTTAAACCAGGAATTAGAAACATTACGCGGCCAGCTTTATGATGCCAATAACATAATTGAGGCCATCAGGGATGGATCTGTAGATGCACTTGTAGTACAAAAAGAAGGAAAGGCAGAAATATATTCTATTGAGAGTGCTGATTACACCTATCGTATACTTATCGAAAAGTTTGGCGAGGGGGCTCTTAGCATATCTGAATCAGGATTAATTTTATACTGTAATGAGTATTTCTCTAAACTAATAGGTATCCCCGCCAATAAAATTACCGGTAGCTACTTTACTGAATATGTAGTTTCTAAAAGGGAATATATCGCTTTAAAAAATTCTTTGAACGATGGCCCTGTTAAAGGTGAGGTACTGTTAAAATGCAGAGACATAAATATTCCAGTATACGTATCTCTTACAGACCTCCACCCTACTGTTGCAGCTATAGGTGTAGTAGTTACAGATCTTACCGAAAAGAGGGATCATGAGCTTGCATTAGTCAGGCACCAGCACCAGCTTGAAAACAAGATTAATGAGCTTAACATTAGTAATACCAGCCTTGAACAGTTTATACATGTTATATCTCACGACCTTAAAGAGCCTTTGCGCAAGATACTAATGTATATTGCCCGTCTCAACAGAAACGAACAGAGCGAAGATAAAGCTTACTTCGATATTGTAAAGGCATCTGCATTGCGACTAAACTCGTTAGTAGATGATCTTGTTAAATATGCATTCATAGCGAACAAGGATGAAGATGCAGATGTGCCATTAAACGAAGTTATAGAAGAGGTTATTGAAGATCTCGAGATCATGATAGGTGATACTTCTGCTATCATTGATTACGATGATTTGCCTGTTATAAAAGGTTCCAAGGTCCAGATGCGTCAGCTATTTTCTAACCTGATCGTAAATGCTGTAAAATATGGGCAAAAAGAAACTGCACCCGTAGTTCAAATTAAATGCATACAAGGAGCAATTGTTCATAACGGCTCTAATTACCAAAAAATAAGCATTATAGATAATGGTATAGGTATGGATAAAGCGCATGTAAATAAGATCTTTACAATATTTCAGAGGCTGCACATGCGGGATGAATATACAGGCAACGGAATTGGGCTGGCTATCTGCAAAAAGATAATAGAAAATCATTCAGGTTTTATCACCGTAGAAAGTAATGTAGGTGAAGGCAGTACGTTTAATTTATATTTCCCTGTAAATGAATCCAATTAACCTGCATATACTTATCGCAGAAGATGATCCTGATGATGGATTTCTCATTGCAGACAGTTTCAGGCAAAATACAAGCTACAATAAAGTAAGTCTTGTGCAAAACGGCCAGGAGCTGGTCGATTTTCTTAAAATTAATGCCGCGCCCGATGCTATTTTAACGGATATTAATATGCCTTTGAAGGATGGCATAGAGGCGTTAACGGAAATTATGGATGATCCTAATTTAAAGGATATTCCGTGCTTTGTATATTCTACTGCAATAAATCCTGTTTATGAAGCCCGATGCAGGGAATTAGGTATCAAAGGATTTCTTATAAAACCATATAGCCTTGAAGAATTTAATGAAATTCCCCAAAAAATTATTTCTATCTTAGCTACAGCTTAATATTACCTTTTACTTTGAATCATCAGGATCACAACAAAGACTTCAATTTTTTGCCTAAAAATAACAATACAGTATCGTTTTTAAACACTTTACATAAGGAGGGACATGCGTTGGGCAGCCCCGAAAATTGGACGCCCGAACTAAAGTTCGCCGTCTCATATATATTATCGTCTGTGCAGCCGGCATTATTACTTTGGGGTGATAGCAATATCGTTCTCTACAATGATGCATTTAGTGATTCTGTAGATAGCACGCTGATATTAGGCGAAAGTATCAATACAACCGGCATTCTGTATAAAACAATCGCTACCTCTTTAGAAGAACTATATACCACAGGCACCGGAATTTCTGATCCTGAAGTATTTATCCCTAAATTTGAAAGTGGCATTTTAACTAACGCGTGGTGGTCGTTAAATTATATTCCACTAATTAATGCTGATGGGCAAGTAAGCGGTGTATCTATTACATTTAGTAATATAAGCGCTACTATTAAAGCTGTAAATTCCCTAAAAAAGGAAAATGCAAACATGCGGCTTATGGCGCTTCAGGCCCCCGTGGCAATCTGCGTCTTTGGCAATCGAGATCATATTACAGACCTTGTAAATCCTCTTATGCAGGAAATGCTGGGCAGGGATTCTGCCGATTTGTTAGGAAAGCCGTTTTTTGAGGCAATGCCCGAACTTGCAGATTCAGGCCTTAAAGAAATTCTCGAAGATGTCTGGGCATCAGGCAAATCATTCATATCAAAAGAACAGTTATTTAAGCTGCCAAGAAAAAATGGTTTAGAGACGGTTTATGTAACCTATATTTATGAGCCCATGAAAGACCATGACGAAAATGTACATGGCATAATGGTGGTGGCTATAGACGTTACAGAGCAGGTTATTGCAAGGTTAAAAAGCGAGCAAAATGAAAGCAGTATTCGCAGTATAATTAAAAGTGCCCCCTTTCCTATCGGTGTATATGTAGGCCCGGAAATGATTATCGAGTTTGCAAATCAGGCCTTGTTGGACATATGGGGCAAGGATAAGACCATTATAGGACAGGAATATGCTCGAATAATGCCGGAACTGGCAAAACAGGACATACTTAATCAATTGACCCAGGTTTATAGAACAGGTATTCCGTTTCAGGTTAAAAATAAGTTTGTAGAGATACAGAAAGAAACAGGATTGCAAAGTTATTATTTGAATTATAGCTTTACACCGCTATACAATAACGGCGGCAACATCTATGGTATTATGAGTACTGCTGCTGACGTTACCGACTTAAATGTGTCTAAAAAGCGTATTGAGGAAAGTCAGGCACGGTTTTATTCCCTTATTGAAGAAGCACCCGTTGCTACCTGCCTTTTTACGGGTCCGGAAATGAAAATTGAAGTAGCAAATGCGGAGATGTTAAACCTATGGGGTAAAGGTAATGCTGCCATTGGTAAACGTCTTATTGAAGCTATTCCTGAACTTAAGGGCCAGCCTTTTCTGGATATACTTGACGGGGTTTTTGCTACAGGCATCGCTTACTCTGATACCGGTGCCCGCGCTGAACTCGAAGTAAATGGCACACTACAAACCTTCTTTTTTGACTTTACCTTTAAACCATTAAGAAATGAGAATGGTGAAGTGTATGGCATTATGGAGATGGCGGTAGATGTTACCCAGAAAGTATTGGCCAGCCAACGAATTATAGAAAGTCAGAAACAGCTACTTGATTCGTTTGAACAGTCTCCGGTAGGGATAGCAACGATAGAAAATGACGGCCTGACGTTTACTATGGCAAATGCGTTTTACTGTAAACTGGTGGGTAGGAAACCTGAAGACATACTCAACAAGCCACTATTAGAAGCACTTCCTGAAATTTCCGGACAGGGCTTTGATGATATTCTGCGAGAAGTTATAGCTACCGGCGTTCCCTACCTTGCAAAAGAGGTAAGTGTAGAACTGCTACGTAATGGTGAGCTTGAGACGGTTTATGTGGATCTTGCTTACCAGCCGCGTTTTGAACAGGACAGAAGTGTGAACGGAATTCTTGTTGTTGCGACCGACGTGACGCAACAGGTACGTTCCCGCAGAAATGTGGAAGCAAGTGAAGAAAAATTACGATCGGTTATAGCAAACGCCCCAGCGGGTATGGGTCTGTTTGTAGGCCGTGACCTTGTTATTGAACTTCCTAACCAAACCTTTGTAGATATTGTGGGCAAAGGATGGGATATTGTGGGCAAACCCTTGCGTGAGGCAATGCCGGAATTAGTTACTGAAGGCCAGCCGTTCTTAAAAATATTAGATGATGTTTTTACAACAGGCAAAATGTTTCAGAGCGACGGCTCGCAGGTGCTTATAGTTCAGGATGGCGTAATGAGCTATAATTATTATAATATTACATATACCCCGCTATTTAATGAAAATGGAGAAGTATATGCGATACTCGATATTGCAATAGACGTTACCGAAGCAGTCACTGCAAGACAAAAAGCCGAAGAAGCCGGAAGGGCGCTGCTTGGAGCTATAGAGCTTGCAGAGCTCGCCGCATGGAGTTACAACATTAAGGATAAAACATTTACATACTCGCCCCGCTTTATGGAGTGGCTTGGCATTACCGAAGAAACTAAGACGGCTGTCGAAATATATGAAAGGCTGCCGGATGGTTATCCGCAGCACGTGGAGGCAGGCATTGAAGAAGCGATTAAGCCAGGTGGTAATGGAATATATAAGCATGAACATCCTATAGTAAACCATACAACAGGCGTTCGGATACTAATTAATGCACAGGCTCAATTGATCTATGATTTGCAGGGTAACCCGGAACTGCTTAGCGGAACCGCGAGAGATGTAACGGGCGAAAGGGCATTGCAACAACAACTTGAAAATCAGGTAAGGGAGCGTACAGAAAAGCTGCAGTATGCTAATGCCGAACTGGCCGAAGCTAATGATAGTCTTCAAAAATCAAATTCGGAGTTAGGTCAATTTGCCTATATAGCATCTCACGATTTGCAGGAGCCTGTTAGAAAAATAAGCACATTTATAAAAATGCTCGAGAATACTCTGGGCGATTCTATTGACGAGCGCTCGAAGTTTTACATACAACGTATAGAAAATTCCACACTGCGAATGACGAGTTTAATACGCGATATTCTTGGCTATTCGCAACTATCAAAGGATAGCGAGGTATTTTCTAAAACTAACCTAAATGATATTTTTCATGGTGTCTTGTCTGATTTTGAGCTTATAATCGAACAGAAAAACGTGATGCTAACTATAGATGACATGCCTGTTATTGAGGCCATACCATTACAAATGACACAACTGTTTGGAAACCTCATCTCTAACTCTATAAAGTATAGCCGCGAAGAAGTAGCTCCCGTAATAACGGTATCTGTTTCATTAGCTACTCCGGACGAACTCAACAAATATCACCTCTCATCAGCCTGCGAATATTATAAAATAAATTTCAAGGATAATGGCATAGGTTTTAAACAGGATTATGCCCATCAAATATTTAATATTTTCCAGAGACTGCATTCTAAAAATGAATACTGGGGAACAGGTATAGGCTTAGCTATGTGCAAGAAAATAGTCCAGAACCATAACGGTGATATATTTGCCTTTTCTAATGAAGGAGAAGGAGCCCATTTTGTAGTGTACCTGCCTGCTAAGCATATTTAAACTTATAGAACACGAAAATTATTCTACTATACCTTCTATGAGCGGACAATTTTCTGCTCGGTACTCCGCTAACATCAGAAAAGATCCTTATTTCAGACTTAGAAATAACTGCCTGTATCTCATGTGGTAGTATAATTTATATAGTTTTAATATCATATGGCAATTGTATATCTTAAAAGTATAATAGAATGTAAATAAATCTATCGTAAAAATATTGCCGCGTACAGGATTTATATAACTAATAAATCTTGCAAATAACCAAGTTATATTGATGAAAATTATGTTCCGCAATATCGCGCCGCTGGCTTGTGTTACCTATTTGGTTGAAGAGGTCACGATTAGTTAAAATTTAAATATTAATTATTTATATATTGAATATCAATTAGTTACGTTATTTACGATTATTAATTGCTTATTGCTTAATCGTAGTTAAATAAAATTTTATAGGTTAAATATACCATCATCTTTACACTGTTGCAGCATCTAAGCTGCAGATAATTTTCAAAATATGAAAAGAACTTTACTGGTTTCACTAACTGCTGTTATGGCATTAGCATTATCTACAAAGTGCATGGCGCAGGCTCCTGTATTAGGCACGGCTGCTAATTTTGCATTGTTTTCTACAAATGGTGCGGTAAGCAATACCGGGCTGTCTCAACTTACGGGTAATGTAGGTACAAATAACGGTGCGAGTACCGCGTTTGGAAACGTAAATGGTGTAATGCATGATAATGATGGCGCGAGTTTTCTTGCTGCAAGCGATTTATTACTTGCATACAATCAGCTTGATGCTGCGATCCCTACATTCTTTCCGGCAGCTTTATTAGGTAACGGACAAACACTTACCGCGGGAACTTACTCTATAGCGGAAAGTGCCACGCTTGACGGAACACTTACGCTAAATGCCCAAAACAACGCAAACGCTGTTTTTATCATACAAATAGAAGGAGCATTTTCTAGTACTGTGGCTTCAATGGTGGTATTAGCTAATAATGCCCAGGCATGTAATGTGTTTTGGAAAGTAGAAGGACTGGTTAGCCTTGCTTCACAAACCGAAATGAAAGGGACAATAGTGGCAAATAATGCAGCTATAAACTTAAGTTCAGGCGTGAAAGTTGAAGGAAGAGCGCTATCTACAACGGGTGCTGTAACTATAGATGGCTCTATGGTTTCGACACCGATAGGCTGCGGAAGTGCCTTACTTACAGGCCCGGCAGCTCCGGTATTAGCATCAGTAGAATGTTATACAATATTTTCTGGTAATGGCGAAGTTACCAACAGCGGCGTATCACGCGTTACGGGAGATGTAGGTACTAACGTAGGACTAACCACAGGGTTTGACGAACTTAATGTTACCGGAACTATACATGATAACCCCGATACATCTACTGCACAATGCGCGGCAGATCTTGGTGTTGTTAACACTTACCTGAGCCTTTTGCCTGCAGATATCGAATTGTTATATCCGGCACAATTTGGCAACGACCTTGTTCTTACTCCGCATACTTACCTGCTTAATGCAGCTACTGTATTAAACGGAACCTTAACGCTTGATGCACAGGACAACGCTAACGCTGTCTTTGTTATTAAGGTAAATGGTGCACTTTCTACAAGTACGTACGCCGAAGTACTTTTAATAAACGGCGCACAGCAAAAAAATGTATTCTGGAAAGTTGAAGGTGCGGTACAGTTAAACGATTATTCTGAAATTAAAGGTACTGTTGTATGTAATAATGGAGCTTTAAATTTAAACATTGGTACTATACTCGACGGAAGGGCACTTACTACAAATGGTGCCGTGACTACAAATACAGTAAACGCTACAATGCCGGTGGGCTGCACTATTGCAGGTTTAGGAAACGTTGCCAAAATTGAAAAAGCTGTCTTTTATCCTAATCCGTTTACAAATTCAGTGCAGTTAACTAATGCCACAGGCAACAGCAGCGAACTGAAAGTATATAACACTTTAGGGAAACTGGTAATGACACGTACAATAAATGGTTCCAATGCAACTATCGAAACAGGTTTTACTGCAGGAATGTATTTTTATAGCCTTGTTGATGAGGCAGGAAAAGTACAAACTGGTAAGCTGATAAAAAACTAGATAAATTATTAATGGTAAAGCCCCTGCAAACAACTGTTTGCAGGGGCTTTTACTATATTATATATCTACATGCGCTCAATAGTCCACCATTTCATCATCTATGTAGCAGTACAGCCATCGTTCGCCCGGCTGAGCTGAGGCTATAACCGGATGACCCGTAGCGTTATGATGTTTTCGCATATGTTGCCGGGGCGAGTCATCACAGCAGAGGGTGACGCCACACTCCTGGCAAATACGCAGGTGCACCCATTTGGTGTGCTCCTGTATACACTCTTCACACACATTTGTTTCACTTTTAATAACTTCGCGTACAGCATTCAAATGGCTACAAAATTCCGGACTGGTCATACTTATATATTTTATGTTATAATTCTGCAAGATATTTATGCACCATAGTTACAGCCATCGCGCCCTCCCCTACGGCAGAAGCTACACGCTTGACAGAATTAAATCGGACGTCGCCTGCTGCAAATGAACCGGGCATACTGGTTTCGAGATGGTAGGGCTGACGTTCTAACAGCCAGCACTCCGGATATCCTGGACGGTCAACAAGGTCGCTGCCTGTTATAAGATAGCCGTTTTTATCCCTTATGATCGATGTATCTATTGCCCACTCGGTATTTGGCCGTCCTCCAATGCAAATAAACAATTTGCTGGTATCATGCCAGTTGTCTTCACCCGTCGCTGAGTTAAATATCCTGATGCGCTGTAATGTGTTCTCGCCTTCCAACTCCTTTACTTCTGAGTTGTATAGCACATGAATATTAGAAATAGTAGCAAGACGCTTAACAAGATAGTCCGATAGCGTTTCTGCAAGGTTGTTTTTACGTATTACCATAAATACATTTTTGGCAAACCCTGAAAAATAGGACGCTGCCTGCCCTGCTGAATTTCCGCCCCCAATAATATAAACATCTTTACCATGACAAAAGCAGGCCTCGCCCATCCCTGCACCATAGTAAACCCCTTTATTAAAAAATTGACCTTCATTAGGCAGTCCGAGGTTAGCATAATCAACACCGGTAGCACATATATTAGCTTTAGCAACCATGTTGTCGCCATTAGCAAGGTCTACATGTATACGGTTGCCATAAAAACTACCTTTAATTCCCTCTCCCAACAACAATATTTCGACACCAAATTTTAACGCCTGCTGCCGGGCTCTTTCGGCAAGCTCTGCGCCCGATATCCCTTTAGGGAACCCCATATAATTTTCTATGAGCGAACTTGTTCCAGCCTGGCCGCCTATGGCCTCCTTTTCAACTAAAATAGTCTTTAAACCTTCAGATGCGGCATATACCGCAGCACTTAGCCCTGCCGGGCCCGCACCATATATAGAAAGATCATATTCTGTAAGGCTTGGCTTTTTTATCCAGCCCAAATGTCTCGCAATTTGTTCTATAGTAGGGTTAATTACAAGATCACCATCGGGAAATTTTATGGCTGCAGTAGTATACTTTTGAAATTGGGAAGATGAATTATAATCATCTATTTCGATCCACTCAAAATCGACTACACTTCGACGTAAAAATTCCCTTATAGGATATACCGACGATGAATCCGGCCTTCCGTAAAGTTTAAGTTTATCCATAGCTTAAATATAAGAAATTTAGTATAAAACTAAATATTTTATCGATGGTCAGCATAAAAATTTACATTTCCCTTTGCATGCATCTCCTGCAGCTCTTCGACTGACAAAGGCGATTGGTGAGTTGCTGCCAGCGCACTTTCTAATTGTTGCATTGTTCGAACGCCTACTACCGCAGTCGTAATAGCTGGATTATCTATAACATAACGAATGGCAGCGTCTGCATGCCCTTTGCCCTGAGGTAGGTCAGCCTGAAATTCTGCTACAATGTTTCTTACTTCTTTTTCACTCAAACCGAGATACTCTTTAGCAGGTTTATCGACTAATAATCCCGAAGCCAGTGTTCCTCTTGCAAGTATACCTATCTCATTTTCGTGCAGCAGGCTGAGCGTAGCTTCCTCGGGTCTACGGTCAAGATAACTGTATTGAGTCATTACAGCAGCTATGTTTGATTTAGCAACGTAATCTCTAATTACGTTAGGACGGATGGATGATATACCGTAAGCACGTATTTTACCAGACTCAATAAGACGTTCAAAAGCTTCAATAACCTCATCAATAGGGTCTTCTATTGTACCACCATGCAAGAGGTAAAGGTCTATATGATCTGTTTGCAGTCGCATAAGGCTTTCATCAATAGCTTTAAGAATATAATCTTTACCCGGATTCCAGTCCCAGCCATTGCCATCTGCTCTTAATTGATTGCCAACTTTAGTAGATATCAGCACCTCATTTCTTTTACCTCTTAATGCATTTCCCAATAACTTTTCGTTATTGCCCTTGTCATAAATATCCGCGGTATCAAAAAGCGTAATGCCTTCATCAATAGCTTTGCTGATAATGCTTTCATTATCCGAAGAGTTCGCGTGTAAAGACATACAGCCAAAGCTCACATTGCTTATTTTAAGTCCGGAACGTTTAAGGGTGTTGTATTGCATAATAGATTTTGTATATACACAAATATAATAAATTCTGCCGCTCTTATTAACTTGGTTCTTGACCCGTAAGAGAGACTCTTTGTTGATAGCTTTCTATACTTTAGTGCTCTATATCGCGCATAGTATAAGATCATTAAATACTGTAACGTGTTACCATTGGCATGAGTTAAATTAAGTAGAGGTTCTAACAAATTTCATAACCTGAGGGTATGTAAGCGGGTTGCAAATGCCTACGTAGGGCTAAATGCAACCAAAAGAAAATGCCGAAACACAATTTAAAAAAGTGGTAACTTACTTAGTTGTTATTATTTTCTCCCTTGTGTGACCCCCGGCCAGGCATCAGTCCTAAAAGACGACGCCGGCAATCCGGAGGCATTGGTAAGATTACCATTAGGGTTATCTGCCCAGTTGTAACGCACTGCGACAGGATTAGGTACTTTAGCAGAAGATACTATTATTTTGTCTTCCTCTACCCTGGCTTCCGCCCAATAGAATACTTTGTCTTTTCCTGCTATCGCGAAACCCTTTAATGGTCCTGATTTCGATTTAAGTTCATTATTAAAAGTAAAATCTACCACTATGGCCCGGCCATTTACCGCAAATGATTTATACATAGGACCGGAATAATCTATCGTAACACCATACTGCTTAGCAAGTGCAATACGGGCGAGGCGTTCGCCAATGTCCTGCTTGTTCTTAGGATGAATATCTTCAGCATCACCAATATCTGTAGCTACTATCATCCCTGTATTTGGCAATGCAAGCGCTTTCATTTGTGCTTCTCTTAGCTCTGCCCATTCAGATTCTGCCGGTTCGGTTTTAGCTACCTTATAATTAGCTAATTGTACAAAATAGAAAGGAAGGTTTTTATTTCCAAATTTAGAACGCCAATCGTTTATAAGTAGCGGAAATAAAGTTTGGTACTGTTCGGCTCTTCCGGCATTGCTTTCTCCCTGGTACCAGATTACTCCTGCAAGAGAATATTTTAATAGCGGATGTATCATAGCATTATATATAGCTGATGGCCTGTAATTGCCTGCAGGATAAGAAGGCTGGGGAGGCAGCTCTTTAGAACTTATCCCTACAGTATATTTCCATTCACCAGCCAAAGGCATTGTCTTGTCACCTGCTTTTAGGGTAAGGTCAGACGCGCTGCCATATATACCACCTCCTCCGGTGTTATCATATACCCTTATTGTAATTGTATTCGAACCTTTTTTAAATTTGTCGGCAGAAATAGTATAATTTCGAGGTGTATTATAGCCGCTTGTAGCGCCAATATATTCGCCATTAATCCAAACTTTATCATCATCATCTGCAAAAAAATTAAGAATAATATTTTTGCCTCTAAAATTTTCAGGCAATGTAAAGGTCTTTCTAAACCAAACTATACCATCAACGTCCGGCAGGCCGTTAAACTCCATATAACCCGGTAGCTTCATTGTTTTCCATGATTCATCGTTAAAGTCAGCGGCTGCCCATACGGCAGATTCTCCCTTCATTCCCCTATCTGACTTCTCTAAAAGTGCAAGCCATGCCTTTATATCTGTATTGTATTTAGCAAGTTGTATGTCCCTGTTTTTTTCTGACTTCATTGCATCGAGTGCTGCATCAAAGTCGTGTACAGTCCTCAATGCCCCAGCACTTGTCCAAGCCTCTACTATAGTACCTCCCCAGGAACTATGTATTAATCCTATTGGTATGTGCTTATCTTTATAGACCTTCCTTGCAAAAAAATATGCCGTAGCCGAAAAGTTTGCAATGGTCGCCGGGCTGCATACCTGCCATCCGCCATTTTGTACTTTAAGGTCTTCCTGCTCTATTGCCATGTCGACATGCTCTGCCTGAATAATCCTGATCTCAGGGTAATTTGCCGCAGCTATCTCTTCTTTGTAGTTATTAATCTTGCCCCAGCCCTCCAGTGGCATTTCAATGTTACTTTGGCCGGAACACAGCCATACTTCCCCAATAAGAACGTTTTTAAGTACCACCGTTGTCCCATCGTTAACAGTAATTGTATACGGACCACCATAAGAAGGGGTTTTAAGATTCACCTGCCAGTTTCCGTTAGCTACTGCCGCAGTATAGGATGCTTTGTCCCATGATGAAGTTACTTTTACAGTTTTAGCTGAGCTTTTACCCCAAAATGGCACAGCCGATTTTTGCTGTAGTACCATATTATCAGTAAAGAAAGATGGTAACGTTACCGCGGCTGCAGAATAATTAAATAATGATGATGCGACAATTACTATCCAGAAAATACCTTTCGCGAATTTCATAACTTAAAATTTAAAGTTTTACAATTATACAGATGCTCATACTTGCACCATGCACTAAATCTATACTATTTTCCTTAATTATCATACTTTGTTATAAAAAATGTCATTAAGACTATATGTGTGGGTTAATTTTCGAAACTGCCTTATTAAATACTGAATAGCTACGTCGAGATAAAATAGTCTGTTTGTAAATTCGAGCTGTCGATTACTTAGTATCTTTGCATTTTATAAACTTACGGCATGGCTAAAAAGAACAGAAAAAGCGAAGAATTGTGGAATGTGATAACCCATGGTACAGGTGCAATATTGTCTATAATTGCACTGGTAGTCATGGTATTGTATTGTATATATCACAACGGCACGCCGCTGCACATTGTAGCTGCAGTAGTTTTTGGCAGCAGTCTTGTCCTGCTGTATTCTGCTTCAACAGTATATCACTGGGCCTGGACATTACGCTGGAAGCGAATGATGCAGCGCATAGACCATTTATGCATTTACGTACTCATTGCCGGGTCTTATACCCCTATTGCATTATTAGGTCTTAGGGGAGCCTGGGGATGGACGATATTTGGGCTAATATGGGCTTTCGCAATAGCCGGATTTATCTTTAAGTTTTCGCCGCTTAAAAAATCAGAGAAAATATCCCTTACTCTTTATGCGCTTATGGGCTGGCTAATTATTATTGCGATTAAACCACTTATAGAAAACCTTGCTACGGGTGCACTCCTATATTTATTGGGTGGCGGGCTTTGCTACACCTTTGGCATTTATTTTTATGCTAAAGACAAGATGCCTTACAACCATACCATTTGGCATCTGTTTGTTTTAGGCGGAAGCACCCTGCATTTTTTAGGAGTATTTTTATACTTAATACCGTAGCATATTAAATGAAAGGCCGCTCCTACCATTAAGCCAATATCTTAAATTAAACTTAACCGTTCGCTAACTTTAATCGGCAGTTATTAAATTAGCCAAAACTGCATTTAACATGAAATGCAGTACAAGTTCCTGATTTAATTTTAAACACATGGCCGAACAGATAGACCTGAATACTGTAACAAACTTACTAACCGACAAACTAACAAACTGGGGTAAAGGCCTGATACGCATGCTGCCTAACCTTGTTATTGCAGCCATAATACTTGTTATAGGTTTTTACATTGCCAAATTTGTTAGAAAAATTTCTCTTAAACTTATAGCGAAGGTTTCGCATAATGCTACGCTTAATAACCTATTCAGCTCGGTTATTTACTTTATATTTATAGGGATAACGTTGTTTACCGTACTCAGTATACTAAACCTTGATAAGGCAGTTACCTCTATCCTTGCGGGTGCCGGTATATTAGGATTGGCACTGGCTTTCGCCTTTCAGGATATTGCAGCCAACTTTATGTCGGGTATATTCATATCGTTTCGCAAGCCTATAAAAGTGGGAGATGTTGTACTGATTAAAGGATATATGGGCAAAGTGGCCGAAGTGAACCTGCGTGATACGGTAATAAATACCTTTACCGGGCCAATAGTAATCATCCCAAACAAAGACGTATTTCAAAATCCGATTGAGAACTTCACTACACTAAGCAAACGCCGTTTTGACCTGCAAATAGGGGTTTCCTACGGCGATGACCTTGATAAAGTAAAGCAGGTTACACTCGATGCTGTTAAGGATATTGAAGACATTTCTAAAACTCAGGAGACAACTTTGTTTTTTACCTCGTTTGGAGATAGCTCCATCAACCTTGCCATACGCATGTGGATTGACTCAGCAGAATTGAAGATCTACAAAAAAGTAGGTAGTGAGGCTATTATGCGCATCAAGAAAGCATATGAAGAAAACGGCATTATGATACCTTACCCTATTCGTACATTAGACTTTGGAATGAAAGGCGGCCAGACCTTAAGCGATATGGCGGTAAACCTTGCCGGTAATGGAGACGAGGGAGAGAGCAAATTCCAGGCAAACTCATAATTACTTAATGACTATTTTCCTGAATATCATTTCGGCCTTATCCTTGTCATCATTGTTTACCATATGCAGTTTGTCATTTACAATAGCGATCACCATAGTTTCTTGAACACTTTCGTCGCCATCCTCTGTAACAGTAAGGATGTATGCGCCAGCGTATGGCGTTAGCGTATAGCTTCCGGATTTTTCTGTACCTACTATACTGTAGTTTACCTTTTTATCCACAAATGTAATTCTGCTGTTACTTATTTTATCCAGGAACACCTGCTTATTAGCATTGAATGCCGCCCACTTTTCGTCAGTCAGTTTATTTGCTAGTTCCTTGGTGAACTTTATTTCTTTAGTGGTGGCATTTGCCAAAATTCCACCTAAATTCATTTCGGACATTTTCCAAAGGCCCTGTAAGTCTTTTTCAATTGTAGATTGAGCGAAAGCAGAGGATGAAATGCAGAAGGTGACGATGGCAATAAATAAATTTTTCATGTCTTAATATTTTAATTACTCTATTGCGTTCCCGATCTAAGGATACTTAGAAAACGGATCTGTAGTCGTCTACATCGCTATTTTTAACATAAACTTAATAGCCCTAAATTAGACAAAAATTCACTATTTTAGCATGATAATACCATACAATGATATCTGACATTCAATTTCAAACCGAGCTCGATTTAATAATTGCAAACGCTATTCGCGAAGATGTAGGCCCCGGCGACTATAGTTCACTTGCCTGTATTCCGGCCAGCGCTACAGGCCGTGCAAAACTGTTGGTTAAAGATAATGGCCTGCTGGCAGGTGTTGCTTTTGCCAAACAGGTGTTTGCTTACGTAGACCCGGCTATGACGTTTGAAGTTTTTATAGAGGATGGCACGCCAGTAAAATACGGAGATGTGGCTTTTCATGTGCATGGAAGTTCTCAGAGCATCCTGAAGGCGGAAAGACTTGTACTTAACGCTATGCAGCGTATGAGCGCTATAGCAACAAAGACAGCAAAATATGTTAAGATACTTGAAGGCACTGGCACGGGAGTTTTAGATACCCGCAAGACTACACCGGGTATTCGGGCACTTGAAAAATGGGCTGTTAAGATAGGCGGCGGCGAGAACCATCGCTTTGCTTTATACGACATGGTCATGCTAAAGGATAACCATATAGACTTTGCCGGCGGTATTACTCCCGCCATCACTAAAACACATGAGTATCTTAAAACAAACAATCTTGACCTTAAAATTATAGTTGAGGCACGGGACTTAAATGAGGTTCGGGAAATTATGGAGAACCCGGGCGTGCACCGAATTTTACTTGACAATTTTGACTACGACCAGACCCGTGAAGCCGTGGCACTAATAGGCAATTACTGCCAGACGGAGAGCAGCGGCGGCATTAACGAAGATACCATGCGCCATTATGCCGAATGTGGTGTAAACTATATTTCGAGCGGGGCGCTCACCCACTCCGTTTACAACATGGACCTTAGCCTAAAAGCATTTTAATGTCTCAGGCGCTGGAACATAAGCTCGAAAGGGTGCCGGTACTCAAATACCTAGTGCGCTTTGGCAAAAGCGTAAAGCTACCCTACAGCGAAGGGCTTACGCTTTACCATCTTGCAGAGCTTTATATTTCCGGTATACTTAAAGGCGACATTTCTTACAGGGCTGGTGCTATTGCATTCAGCTTTTTTATGTCGCTGTTTCCTTTTGCGCTTTTTATCCTTAACCTTATTCCGTACATTCCTATAGAGGGGTTCCAGGAAGATTTTATGCAGTTTGTGGCTGATAATGTCCCACCTACAACTTATGACGCAATATCGGGTACTCTCGCAGACATCCTTTTAAACAGCCATAAAAGCTTACTGTCAACCGGTATTTTACTATCTATACTCCTTATGAGTAACGGTTTAAATGCGATACTAAGCGGTTTTCAAAACAGTATGCATATTACAATAAAACGAACGTATTTCAGGCAATACGGCGTAGCCATCGCACTATCGTTGGTCCTTACACTACTTTTAATTCTTACCGTAGCATCAATAGTTACATTTGAAATTGTTATCCGCAATCTGGCGAGTCGGGGCATTATCGGTCAGGATGCATTACTGCTGCAAATTGGGCGGTACTTGTTTCTTATACTAATGATACTCACTACCACTTCCCTGCTCTTTAAATTTGCCGCCAAGGAAACTCGTGGTGCAGCTTTTTTCAGCTACGGCTCGGTTTTTAGTACCCTACTATTTGGTTTAACATCATTCGGGTTTAGTATCTACGTAGTGCGGTTTAGTAAGTACAATGAGTTGTATGGGTCTATTGGCACGTTACTTGTATTAATGCTTTACATCTGGATAAACTGCTTTATTTTGCTCCTTGGTTTCGAATTAAACGCGCTTATTCATAAATTAAAACGTAAAAATTTGTACATTTAACAAAATTAACAACTTAAAACTATGAAGAAATATCTATTTACAGTACTATTTATCGCTGTTGCAGGTGTGTTTACAGCGCAGGCTCAGGTAACCGGAAAGTGGAAAACAATCGATGATGAAACTAAAGAAGCAAAATCTATTGTAGAGGTTTACGAAAAGGACGGCAAACTCTATGGGAAGATTATAGAAATATTAAATCCGGCGAAAAAGAACGCAAAGTGCCAGAATTGTAAAGGCGACGATAAGGATAAACCCATTCTTGGCTTAACAATAATTAAAGGCTTAAAGAAAGACGGCGACGAGTACACTGACGGAGATATTCTGGATCCTCAAAAAGGTAAACTTTACAGCTGCACAATTAAGCTTGATGGAGCAGATAAACTTAGTGTACGTGGGTATATGGGTATATCGCTTATAGGCCGTTCTCAAACATGGTATAGGGTGAAATGAATGGCATATTTAAAGTTTATTACTTAGGAATCTCTTGCGAGGTTCCTTTTTTTATTTTAATGAGTTCTCAACATTGTAAACGTAACTAAGGGGAAAATAGTTTGATTAGTAATACAGCAATAAACTGCAGGAATTTGGCTTAACATATATAACAAGTGAAGCTCTGCGATATTTACGTAAATTGTGATTTAATTTGTAATATTTTCATCAAAACCATTGATTAGAATTTGACAAAACGCGCCGGTTATAACATCGTGACGCTTTGGTTACAAGATTGCGCAATTATTATTGTTAAGTAAAAATTATGATGTAATTTCGCCAATAGAATTTGGCAATTATAAAATCCGGATTTAAACTACTATGACGTATCGCAGACCTTATTCAGTGCCTGATAATGAACTCCTGAGATTAGAAAAACTCAAGGAGTATCAGATATTGGATACCCATTCTGAAGATACTTTTGACAAACTTGCACTGCTTGCAGCTCAGATTTTTAATACATCGAGTGCCTACATCAATTTTGTTGATAAAGATCGTGTGTTTGTAAAATCTAACGTAAGTTTATTGCAGGTTGACGATGTGCCAAGGGCTGAGAGCCTTTGCACAATAGCGATCAAAAATGATAACGTTACTATTTTCGGAGATACACTTGCAGTGCCGGAGCTTTTAAGCAATCCCAGCCTGCCTATTGAAGATGTTCGGTTTTATGCAGGTGCGCCGCTTAAATCTCCCGAAGGTTTTAATGTAGGAACTATCTGCGTAGTTGACTCTAAGCCCGGCGAAGCTTCAGATGAGCAGTTAGCTATGCTGAAAACGCTTGCGTCTATTATAATAGATAAGTTAGAGAACAGGCTGCGTTACCGTAAATCTATAGAGTCTCAGGTTAACCTGATGAATATTACGCTGCACGAGATAAAAAACCCTCTTGCATCTATAAAGCTAGCCAACGAGATTATATCGAAGAGCCCACAGAGTGCTGAGCGCATGACGGAAAACATCAAATCATCTGTAGTGCGTATACAATCTAAGCTTTCAGAACTGCTTAAACAGTCGGAACTGGAAGATAAGGATATGATGCTTACTGTTGAAGAAGTAGACCTGAAAGAAATGTTTGTAAGGCTGCTAAATAACTTCGAGCTATTGGCACAGCGTAAAAAACAGGTAATCGAATTTTTCTGTGATGAAAATCTTCCTAAAATTGAAGCCGACAGAACTAAGATATCTGATGTATTGCATAATTTATTAAGTAACGCTATCAAATATTCTTACCATAATACTACAATTAAAGTTACGGCACGTGAGGCTGGTAACTATGTACACATAGAGGTGAAAGATGAAGGCCAGGGCCTTAACTTTAGCGATATGCAAAAGCTATTTACAAAATTCGCTAAACTTAGCTCCACCCCTACCGGTAAAGAAACTTCTAATGGTTTAGGGCTTTCTATAACCAAATCTTTTGTAGAATTGCATAATGGCAACATATATGCAATGAGTCCGGGTAAAGATAAAGGGACAACATTTATCGTATCTATACCATTTAAATATAATAAAGTAGAAGAGCTTAGCGAGATTTCTGAATATAATTAATTTACAACTCTTGCATTTAAATAGATAAAGCCCCCCATGGGGGCTTTTATTTTTGTTGTGTACATTGTTAGTTAATTCCACTCTACTAATGAGACCCCAAGACCTATAGTAGTCTGCCTATGGTTATAATCAATCAGGGTTTCGCCATAGCCATGAGTAACCTGCAGATATCCTTTAAGATTACCAAAAAGCCTGTAAGACCATGAGCCTTCGGCGTAACCGCTAAAATGACTATTGAATGAGAAATTTGTACTACCCGTAAAAGAAATAACGCTTTTACCCATAGTGTAAATTACAGTGGCATCGCCATTACCAATACGCTTTATAATATCGGGGTTATCATCCTGCTCATCAGCCATGCGTATCCATGGGCGAAGGTATATCTGCCAGTTATCCTTTTCAAATCCTGCATGAAAAATAATCCTATTCCAACTGCGTGACAATGGCATATCCCTTCCATTACTCTGGTGGTTAAAACTTACTCCTGCCATACGGTTTGTAAACCCTAATAGCTTAATGTTAGTATTAAAATTAAGGATTAATTCAGGTTCGTAATTCGTTTCCCTAAACGGACGTGAAAGGCTTGTGTTGTATACCTGCCAGTGCGATTTCTGGGTATACGCAACCCATAGGTCGCCGTAACGGCCAAAAATAGCCTGTAATACCTTTACCTTAAAACTAATTTGAAATTTGGTTTCAAGATGGTTAAATTGTTGTACATCATCATCAGGTACAAGGTAGCCTTCGGCAGGATTGCCGCTGTAAGGCTGGTCATTAGGCTGGCTGGACCACCGCAACGGCAAGATGTAAATGGGTTTGTAAGGAGTTATAACGAAGGTACCTCCAGATGTTAGTGTGTCAAGTTCCCAACGCTGGGACATCGATCTGGGGCGGCTATTGTTAAAAACCGAACTTATCTGCGCTTGTAACTGTAGGCCACAAAGACCAAGTAAAATTAATAATAAAAGCTGCTTGATTCCTATTTTGTCGCGCTGCATAATGGTAAAGTTGTGCGGCAAAGATAATGCGATACTTACAAAAAAGAATAGCCGCTTAGTTAAAACAGCTATAATTAATATGTGAGATTCTTAGAGGCTGAAATTCTGTAATTTACGGTGTAACCTATGTAGGGCAATTACTAAATATCGGGCATCTAACAACTTTAGTATTTAAGTTTGATTACTTACTTAGTGAACATCGATACCACATAGTACATAATAATGGCAATGATAGCCGATACCGGAATGGTAAGTACCCATGCCCAAAGAAGGCTGATAGTTACTCCCCAGCGTACTGCCGATATCCTCTTTGTAATACCTACACCTATTATAGATCCTGTAATAGTATGAGTAGTAGATACCGGAATACCTAAATGCTCTGATGCATACAAAGTTATTGCACCTGCGGTCTCAGCCGCAACACCTTCCAGCGATGTGACCTTTGTAATCTTAGACCCCATTGTCTTAACGATTTTCCAGCCGCCACTCATTGTTCCAAGCCCTATCATCATGAAACTTGCAAGTGGCACCCAGTACCAGTGCTGTACAAAGTACTTAAATGGGTCTTCAATTAGATAGTCAGTATCAATATCTATATTAGTATGATAAAATATAACCGCAGCTCCTATAATACCCATAACCTTTTGGGCATCGTTAGCTCCATGACCAAGACTGAATAAAGCCGACGATACTAACTGTAATTTTCTAAACCACTTATCTGCCCTCGACGGGTTTGCATTTCGGCAGATATTAAGAATAAGTATGGTTATAAAATAAGCCACGACCATACCTATCAGTGGTGCAGCAAAGATGAACAGTATGATAGGAATAACCTTTGTGTAATTTATAACCGAGTTTAAATCAGCGCCCGGAACAGTAAATGCATGTGCCATAGCAGCACCCATAAAACCGCCTATAAGTGTATGAGATGAAGATGATGGTATACCCAGCTTCCAGGTAAGCAAATTCCACGTAATTGCAGCTATTAAACCGGCAAGTATAACCTCAAGTGTAATAAAATCTTCGGATACTGTCTTCGCAATTGTATTACCAATTTTAAACTCACCTACAACATACATCGAGATAAAGTAGGCAAGGAAATTAAAAAAAGCTGCCCAAAGAACTGCCTGAAACGGCGTGAGCACCTTTGTGGCGACTATAGTAGCAATAGAGTTTGCCGCATCATGAAAACCATTGATGAAATCGAAAATAAGCGCTAAAGCAATAATAATTATAAGAAGCGTCATAAAAATAGCTTAGGTTGTGTTATGAATGTTTTACCGCTATAGATTCCAGCACATTCGCTACACCTTTACATTTATCGGCTGCCGACTCAAGAGATGATAATACCTCTTTGTATTTAATAATGTTCTTAGCATCTGTTTCGTGTTCAAAGATATCTGCGACAGCTTTATCAAACACATTATCAGATTTGTTTTCAAGCTTATTTATCCTGACACAAGCTTCTCCAATGCCCTTAAGATTCTTCATATCTTTAAGGTCGGCTACAGCAAGCTGTATAAGCTGACAGCTTTCAAGTGTAATTTCGGTCATCTTACGAATAGACTTCGTAATCTTCTCAACCTGATACAATCTCATACGGTTTGCTGCACCATATAGATAATCAGCAACATTGTCAATGGCAGATATAAGTGCGTGTATGTCTTCCCTGTCAAAAGGCGTTATAAAATTACGGCTAAGCTCAAGGTTGGTCTTGTGTGCTATATCCTCAATTACAGCCTCAAGCTCCTCAATTTTCTTAAAGTACACTTCTCTCTCAGCTTTTGGCGCATTTACAGCTTCGTGTAACGTTTGTGCAAGAACTACAAGATTTTGCGTTGCCTGTTCAAAAAGTGGAAAGAATTTCTTGTCTTTTGGTACAAGGAACTGGAAGATACTGTTTATAGACATTTACATATAATTTGATGCTGCAAATGTAGGTGGCTAATGTTAAGAAATCATTAACTAATCTTAAACATGAGGTTATTAAAGTCAAACGTCAGCATCAATCAGCTTTTACGGTTATCTCAAAATTTTGTTTTAATTGCAAACGTTTTCGTATTTTAGCAACACCAAAATTACAAATATTTACAATACTATAAATATCATGGATATTAATTTTAATAAGAACGAGGACCACAATAAACTTTTGTTATCAGATTTAAAGCAAAAGCTGGCAAAGGTAAAGATGGGCGGAGGCGAGAAGCGCATTGAGAAGCTTCATGCTGAAGGTAAAATGACTGCTCGCGAACGGATTGAATATCTTCTGGATGACAACGCAAAGGCTATTGAGATTGGAGCTTTTACGGGGGATGGTATGTATGCCGAACATGGTGGCTGCCCCAGCGGAGGCGTTGTTGTAAAGATAGGTTATATACGCGGCAGGCAGTGTGTAGTTGTAGCTAACGATGCCACAGTTAAAGCAGGAGCATGGTTTCCTATAACAGGGAAAAAAAATCTACGAGCACAGGAGATCGCGATGGAAAACCGGTTGCCCATTATTTATTTGGTAGACAGCGCAGGTGTCTACTTGCCGTTACAGGATGAAATATTTCCTGACAAGGAGCATTTTGGGAGAATTTTTCGCAATAATGCTATTATGAGCAGTATGGGAATTACGCAGATATCTGCGGTTATGGGGAGCTGTGTTGCCGGAGGTGCTTACCTGCCTATTATGAGTGATGAAGCCATGATTGTAGATAAAACGGGTAGTATATTTCTTGCAGGCAGTTACCTTGTAAAAGCGGCTATAGGCGAAAGTATTGACAATGAGACGTTAGGTGGTGCAACAACGCATTGTGAGATTTCAGGTGTGACAGATTATAAGGCTAAAGATGATAAAGATGCACTGGACAGGATTAAAAACATTGTTGATAAAATAGGCGATTACAATAAAGCAGGTTTCAGCCGTGAAAAATCTGCCAAACCTGCCCTCCCCCAGGAAGATATTTATGGCATCATCCCGAAACTACGTAACGAGCAGTACGATATGATGGAGGTTATTAAGCGGCTTGTAGACAATAGCGAATTTGAGGAATATAAGGCAGGCTATGGGCAAACCATTATAACAGGTTACGCCCGTGTAGACGGTTGGGCTGTGGGAATTGTAGCCAACCAACGTAAAGTTGTAAAAACCAAAAAAGGCGAAATGCAATTTGGCGGCGTTATTTATAGTGACAGCGCCGATAAAGCAACACGATTTATAGCCAACTGCAACCAAAAGAAAATTCCATTGGTTTTTTTACAGGATGTGACCGGCTTTATGGTAGGAAGTAAATCAGAGCATGGGGGTATAATTAAAGACGGAGCCAAGATGGTAAATGCTGTTAGTAATTCAGTTGTCCCTAAGTTTACAATAATTGTAGGGAACTCTTACGGTGCAGGAAATTATGCCATGTGTGGCAAAGCTTACGACCCAAGGCTGATCGTGGCATGGCCCAGCGCAGAGCTTGCCGTTATGGGCGGGACACAGGCTGCCAAAGTATTAGCCCAAATTGAAGCTTCATCGCTTAAAGCTAAGGAAGAAGAAATCACTCCTAAAAAAGAAGCCGAAATGTTCGATAAAATTAAAGCGCGCTATGATGCACAAACCTCCCCATATTATGCTGCCGCACGATTATGGACTGACGGTATTATAGACCCGTTAGATACCCGTAAATGGCTATCGTTAGGGATAGAGGCCGCTAACCACGCACCTATAGAAAAACAATTTAATCTGGGAGTTATACAAGTGTAACAGTTACTACCAATATAATAATAATGCCGGATCATGTCCGGCTTTATTATTATAAATCAACTTATGAAAATTATTTTTGAACCTCCTTTTTAACCTCGGTTTTTGATGCCTGTTTTTTATACAGGGGGATAAAATAAGAAAGCGTATAATTTAATCCTACCCCAAAGTTCCCGTCGTAGGTACGGTTAAAACCGGGTATAAATAAGTTATCAAAGTCGGCTGGCTTTTTGTCTGTAATTAGTACGTTAATACGTACACTTACCCCTAAAAAAAGATTATCGAACAGCTCGGCCTTAGCACCGCCTACCAGTTCAACCCAGTGTGCAGAAAGGCCGCTAAAATCCTTATCAGCCTGTACTGTAACCTCATCTAAATAATTAGATGGTATAATATTTATGTTCGTGTCATCTAATGTAGAATTCTGATACACTCTATAGGAATTTAGCTTCTGGCTAAAGTTTGAAAAACCATACCTAACTCCCGCATAGATCATGTTTTCCATATCAAGCCAGTTTTGGTACGCGTTGTAATCAAAACCTATTTTGATGTAGCTGCCGTTTGTAGTAAAATTGACCTGAGTATCATCAACAGTATATTTCAGGTTGCCTAATTCGGCGGCAGCGTAAATTTTTTTTGTGAGCCTATAGTCTCCTACGAGTTCTATACCCCTGTATCCTTCGTCAAACAACGATCTGCCTAAGCGATAAACGTCTACCCCTACCCTTAGGCCATAGCGATCGCTCTTTACCGGTAAGGCAGGTAAAGTATCTTTTATAGTGGCAGCAGGTAAGGTTTTTCCAGCCTTGGAATCAGAGCCCTGTGAATACACCGAAAATGATACAAACAGTAAAAGGCTAAAAATAGATCTTAACATGTGCAGCATTTTCGTTTTCTATATTTGTATTAAGCACTTCATATTCATCTATCCACAAATGGCTTTCGGCCGAATTATCAGTTATAACCGGATTAGGATTAGAATTTGTGTCATTATTCAATGTGAAAAGCACCTTGTAACCGCAGGCGCGGGATACATATTCCTCGCGGGTAGTATACTTAAATTCTAAATAATCGATATCATTTACAACAGATGTTGTCCCCCTATTGTACATTATCCCCCATCTTGTAGAAGTGCCATCGGTACGCAATGGCAGTGCGATAGAGTCTCTGCTGCCCAACGTTATTGTATCCCTATCTTCCATAAAAACTTTCATATCAGTTACCGTTTTAAGCGATGCGTGATTGTTAGTATTATAGAACCTTATAATAAGGCTTGGTGTTGTAGGAGTAGTCGAAGGACATAAGTCATCTTTTTCACAGCTCCATAAGTAGCATGAGATAAGCAACAATAGTAATATAGAACCTATAAGTCGTTTCATAAGGCTTTGCCTTTAATTATCGTTTCTGTAAAAGTACAACATTTTCTACGTGATGCGTTTGCGGGAACATATCTACCGGGCGTACGCGAACAACTTTGTAAATTTCGTCCATTAGTGCAAGATCCCTTGCCTGCGTTGCAGAGTTGCAACTTACATACACCACCTTTTCGGGCGCTATCCGAAGTATCTGCTCTACAACATCTTTGTGCATGCCATCGCGGGGAGGATCTGTAATAATTACATCTGGGTGGCCATGCGTATCTATAAATTCGGTATTAAATACGTCCTTCATATCTCCTACAAAAAATTCACAGTTGGTGATATTATTTCGCCTTGCATTCTCTTTAGCGTCGGCAATGGCAGCAGGAACAGACTCGACCCCAATAACCTTCCGCGCATCTCTCGAAACGAATTGAGCTATGGTACCTGTTCCTGTATAAAGATCGTACACCAGTTCTCTACCTGTTAATCCTGCAAAATCGCGCGTTATACTATAAAGCTCATATGCCTGGTCACTATTAGTCTGATAGAACGATTTGGCATTAATACTAAACGTTAATCCTTCCATAGACTCTAAAATGTAGTCTCGGCCTTTGTAAAGAATAACATCCTGATCATATAAGGTATCGTTAGCTTTTTGATTAACAACATATTGCAACGATGTTATGCTAGGAAATTTATCAGCAAGGAAATCCAACAACATTTCTCTTTGCTCTTTATTATCATCAAAAAACTGAATGAGAACCATGATCTCGCCGGTTGACGCAGTGCGTAGCATTAACGTACGTAACAGACCGCTGTGTTCGCGTGGATTGAAGAATTCCAGTCCATTCTCGTTTGCGAAGTCTCTAACCGCATTTCGTATAAGATTACTTGGGTCTTCCTGCAGGTGGCAAAAGGTAATATCTAAAATTTTATCCCACATACGTGGAATGTGGAAGCCAAGGGCATTACGATCGGTAAATGGGTGTCCGCTCTGGATTTCATTATCAGTCATCCAGCGAGCGTTAGAAAACGAAAACTCCATTTTGTTACGGTAGAAGAAATGCTTTTCGCTTCCTTTTATCGGTTCAAATTCCGGCAGTTCTACCTTACCTATACGCTTAAGGTGATTGTATACTTCACGGTTTTTATAATATAACTGTTTTTCATACTTCATATTCTGCCACTTGCAGCCACCACACGCGCCAAAATGCTGGCACGGCGGAATAACCCTGTCAGCAGAATATTCATGAAAATGCACAGCTTTGCCCTCGTAGTAAGCCTTACGTTTTTTAAACGTCTGGACGTCTACTACATCGCCCGGAACAACATTGGGTATAAAAATCACCTTACCATCCGGAGCTTTTGCTACAGATACGCCCTTTGCACCAGCATCCAGCACATCTATATTATTAAATACAATCTTGTCTGTCGTCTTTCTTCCCATGGGGCAAAAATAAACTATTTTTGCAATTAATCATTTAGCAAAATACCATGCCTGTATATTTAGCACTTTTCCGTGGGATAAACGTAAGCGGACACAACATGATAAAGATGGATGCCCTTAAAAAACTTATGGAAACCGAAGGTTACAATAATGTGGAAACATACATACAGAGCGGTAATGTGGTATTTGAGCATGAAGAAACCAACCGGGATAAAATTGCGAAGGATCTCGAGATACTAATGTACAAAGAGTACGGTCATAATGTTGTTATCTTTATATTGCAGGAAGCAGACCTTGCCAAAATTATTGATAATAACCCATATGCCAGGCGCGAGCTGGAAGGACAAGGCGTTAAGAAACTATTTGTGGCATTCCTTAACGGTAGACCTTCCGAAGCGGGTATCGACCAACTAAAAAAATACAATCGTGGCGACGATGTATTTAAGGTTATTGAAAATGCTCTATATTTAAAACTTGCGACTAGCGCCGCTAATTCTAAGCTCACGAATGTTTTTATTGAAAACAAAATGAACATCAAAGCCACTACCCGCAACTGGAACACTACTTTGAAAATGCTGGAAATGCTTGAGATCAGGAGATCTTAAAAATATTAGATTAGACTTTACTCATTGTCTACAAATTCAATAAATACGTTTTATGTTTCTAAATTTATTATCAGAAAGTGAGTTCCGGAGCAACGGCATGTTTATAGCATAGATGTTACAAATAATTAAGCTCCGGAGGAGCAGCACTCATGCCGCTCCTCCGGAGCTCATTAAATATGGGATCACATTGTTTCTATATACATTCCGTTCCTCCGGAACTATGCATATGATATTAAGGCACAGCTTAATCCGATTGTTACATCGAAAAGGTGAAGTTTATCCACATTAAAATGGATTAAAACAATCCTTCAATAGAAAGGTAACGCTCTCCCGTATCATAATTAAAGGTAAGTACAACCGCATCCTGAGGAATCTCTGCCAGTTTTTTATTTACCGCTGCAAGCGACGACCCTGTAGAAATACCGGCAAGTATACCCTCCTGTCTTGCAATGCTGCGGGCAAACTCAAATGCTTCTTCTTTACCTACCTGTATTACGCCGTCAATAGCATCGGCATGGTAATTCTTTGGTATGAAACCAGCACCTATCCCCTGTATAGGGTGTAGACCCGGGTTGCCACCACTTAATACCGGCGATGCTTCCGGCTCCACCGCAAATACTTTTAGGTTAGGAAACTTTTCTTTAACTGTTTCAGCAATAGCCGTGATGTGTCCGCCGGTACCTACCCCTGTAATTATATAATCTATACCGTTAGGAAAATCGGCAATGATTTCCTGAGCGGTAGTTTTTTTATGTATTTCAATATTAGCAGGATTGTCAAATTGTAATGGCGACCATGCATTAGGGGTAGACTGTGTAAGTTCTGCAGCCTTTGCTATAGCACCTTTCATTCCCAGTTCGCGTGGTGTGAGTTCAAATTCAGCTCCATAAATAGACATCAGCTTCCTGCGTTCAATACTCATGCTTTCGGGCATAACAAGAATAAGCTTATATCCTTTAACAGCTGCCACAAGCGCCAGGCCAATACCGGTATTACCGCTTGTAGGCTCTATGATAACGCTATCTTTATTAAGCAACCCCTTAGCTTCGGCATCTTCTATCATAGCAAGGGCAATCCTGTCCTTAATACTGTTTCCCGGATTATTGCGCTCCAGTTTTATCCATACATTTCGGTTAGGGAAAAGCTTATTAAGCTTTACGTGGGGGGTATTTCCTATTGTTCCTAAAATATTATCTACTTTCATTATATCGAGTTTAAATTATAAAATTTAAAGGTTCAGGAAAAGATTCCCTGCTCCTTATTGATGCTTCACTTTTATGGTATACCAATGAATTTGCCGGTACCGAATTTGTTATCCAGACATTGCCACCTATAACACAGCCATGCCCTATTACAGTCCTTCCGCCTAGTATTGTGGCATTTGCATAAATGGTAACCTCGTTGCCAATGGTAGGATGACGCTTAACTTCTGCCTCTGCTTTGCTAACGCTGAGTGCCCCTAACGTAACTCCCTGGTAAATTTTAACATCATTGCCTATAATAGATGTTTCTCCAACTACAATGCCTGTTCCATGATCTATAAAAAAACGTTCTCCAATAATTGCACCCGGATGAATATCAATACCGGTCTTGCCATGTACATACTCACTGAGCATGCGCGGAAGGACGGGCACCTGGTTAACCCAAAGCTCATGAGCGATACGGTAGACCGTGATGGCGAAAAAGCCGGGATAAGAAACGAGCACCTCGGTACGTGACTTAGCGGCAGGATCAAACTCAAAAATCGCCTTCAGGTCGTCTTCAAGCTTGTGGTGTAATATAACCGATCTGTCATTTAAAAATGTAATCAGGTCAGCTATTTTCGCTGCGTCAAAGCCACTCAGCCTGAGCAAGTCAGCAAGTATTTCTTCAAGCTCTTTTTCTTTCTGAAGAAAATAATTATAATCACGGTACTCTGAACCTATACAAAACAGCCATTGAAAAAAATGTTCTATCCAATACTCCACTTTAACCTTTTCAGGTAATAAACCTGATTTGAGATAATTAGCGGTATAGATAGGGTGTTTCATAGAAATAAATTTAAACATGGCGTAGGACACGTTACTAATATTGCTCATGCTGTCTTCTTGTACACAAAAGTAACAAAATTACATCCAGTACTCTACCAAGTTAGTAGATTTATATATCTGTTAACATAATAGTACAATTTTGGACTTCAGGCAGTTCAGTTAATGTGATCATATTTTCCGAAACCGTTTGATGTTAATGATACGTTAATACCTACATTAAACAAACGTTTAATTTAAACAACTGTTTAACTTTGCATGGTGAATGAGAAGGAAATTATGACAGAGTTTAACGACAAACAATTAGATATTCTTCAGGCAGCTGAAATACTTTTTGCCGAAGAAGGTTTTGACGGAGCGTCAATAAGGTCTATTGCAAAAGCAGCTCACGTTAATATCGCTATGATATCGTATTATTTTGGTTCGAAGGAAAAACTTCTCGAGGCCCTTATAATACAGCGTACATCTGGCATGAAAATGCAATTGGAAAGTATCTTTAAAGAAGACCTGCTCCCTACCCAAAAGGTGGAACGGCTTGTAGATTTATACATATCGCGAATCAATAAAAATAAATGTATGTACCAAATCATGCATTTTGAACTATCTACCAAGAAAAGGATTCTTAACATGGAATCTTTTATGGAAATGAAGAAAGAGAATACCAATATTTTTAATAAGATTATTGAGGACGGGCAGCAAAAAGGAGCCTTTAGAAAGGATATTAATGTGGCGCTAATACCTACAACAATACTTGGAACTCTTACCCATTTTCATACCAACAAACTATACTTTCAAAAAACATTGAACCTTGAGACGGAAGAAAAGTTTGAGCATTACATAGAAACCGAATTGACAAAACATATTAAACAAACCATTAAAGCGCTTTTAGCACATGAAAATTAAGTATCTACTGCCGGGAGGCCTGCTTCTTTTTTCTGCAATTGCCTTGCAGGCACAGGAAAAGAAACCGCTATCGCTGGATGAGGCTATATCTATCGCAGTTTCTCAAAGTACCGAGGCAGGCCTTGCTAATACCAGGGTCACCACATCTCAGTACGAGGTAGACAATGCAAAGAATACTGCCTATCCTGATTTTAAAATTTCAGGACAGTATTTGAGGCTGACTAATCCTACTGTTAATTATAAACTTGCAACAAACGAAGCTGACTCTAACGAGGAGGAAGGAACAACAACTGCATCGCCTACCGTGAACCAAATTATGTTTGGGCAGGCATCCTTAAATATGCCTTTGTTTGCAGGGTTTAGAATTAAAAACAGCATTGCAGCCAGCGAAAATATGTACCAGGCACAAACGTATAATGCTGCTAATACGAAAGAACAAATTGCAATGCGAACTATAATTTTGTATGCTAATTTGTATAAAGCGCAGCAATCTGTTACGCTGATACAGGAAAACCTCAAAAGTGCTAACCAACGTGTTATCGACTTTACAGCGATGGAAGAAAACGGGCTTATTGCGCGTAACGACCTGCTTAAATCGCAATTACAGGCCAGTAATATCCAGCTTTCATTGGATGATGCTATCAAAATGGTATCTACCCTGAACTACCAACTGGTAACCTTGCTTAAATTACAGCCGGGTACGCAGATAGCCGTAAGCGATGCCTACTTTAAAAATGCAGGTGGTGTGACACCATCTGTTACAGAGGATGAAGCCGTTGCACAACGCTCCGACCTTGAGGCTCTAAGATGGCAGCAAAAAGCATATGATGCAAATGTTAAAGTAGCAAAGTCAGACTTTTATCCGGCACTGTCACTCACTGCAGGATATGTGGCGCTAAACATACAGGATGTACTATCTGTTTACAATGCTGTGAATGTTGGTGTTGGTGTTTCTTATGATATTTCGAACATCTTTAAAAACACTAAAAGGGTTAAGGCTGCTCAAAGCCGTTCTGAAGAAGTGAGGCAACAAGTGGATTTACTTACCGACCAGGTTAAAGTCCAGGTTCAGGAATCTTTAGAGAATTACAATCTATCACTTAAGCAGAATAAGGTCTATACAGAAGCTGTTGCACAGGCAGATGAAAACTATCGTATTGTAAAAGATAAATATGATAACGGCCTTGTAGATACTAATGATCTGCTCGAAGCCGACGTGCAGAAACTGCAATCACAGCTTAACCAGGCATTTTCTAAAGCTGACATTACACAGCGTTTTTATGAATTGCTAAACGCATCCGGAAAACTAACTAATTCTTTCAATCTTACCCCAAATAAATAATCAACCATGGAAACTACGGAAAAAAAGAAATCAAATAAAAAGTTCCTCATAATACTTATTGTCCTTGTATTAGTGGGCGGAGTATATGGCGGCTATAAATACATACACGGGCAGTCGCATGAAACGACAGATGATGCCCAGGTAGAAAAGAATATGAGCCCAATATTACCGAGGGTTACCGGCTACATAACCAAGATCTATGTAAAAGATAACGACATGGTAAAAAAGGGTGACACCCTGTTTACTATAGATGACAAAGATTATGCGGTACGTGTAGCAGACGCAGAAGCACAGCTTCTAGCTGCTCAGGGAAGTTTTGAAGTTGCAAAGGCTGACATAAGCGGTACCGCGGCGGGAGTTTCGGTTTCAGAAGCCAATATCCAATCGTCTAAAGGAAATATTGAAGCTGCTAAGGTAAGGCTGTGGAGGGCGAATAACGACTTTGTGCGTTACCAAAACCTTTACAACAATAAAAGCATTACAAAACAACAGTTTGAACAGGCGCAGGCTGCTAAACAAGAAGCTGAAGCAGAATTAAACGTATTGAAACAAGCGGTAGCGGCAAGCACTTCACAAAGGGCAGCAAGCGTATCGAGAAGCAACGTTTCTGGCAAACAGACTGAAGTGGCGCAAGCTAATATAAAGAGGGCTCAGGCCGCGCTTGATGCTGCTAAACTTAACCTTTCTTACACTGTGGTTACTGCTGCAATAGATGGTCAGGTATCTACCATAGATATTCAGCCGGGACAATTAGTTCAACCGGGCCAGGCCTTATTTTATATCCTGGATACTACAAACGGATGGGTTGTAGCCAACTTTAAGGAAACGCAGGTTACTAAAATGAAGGAAGGGCAAAAAGTAACATTTAGTGCAGATGCTTTTCCTGATGTAGAATTTGAAGGTGTTATTGCTTCCTTTTCTCCTGCTACAGGCGCACGTTTCTCTTTACTGCCTCCCGATAATGCAACAGGTAACTTTGTTAAAACCGTACAAAGGCTTCCGGTAAGAATTAACATTACAGAGAACAACGATAAAGAAAAAGTAAAACTTTTACGCTCCGGTATGAACGTAGAGGTAGATGTACACTTAAATTAAAACGATATGGCAGGAGCAACAGTTCAGGCAGAAGACAGTTTAGTGCTCTATGGCTTTGATCGCGTTATTATAACAATAACAGCAGTACTTTGTGCCCTGCTCGAAATTGTAGATACCACGATTGTTAACGTGGCGCTAAATGAAATGCGCGGAAGCCTTGGGGCAACACTAACAGATGTTGCCTGGGTTATTACCGCATATGCAATAGCAAACGTGATTGTAATACCAATGACGAGCTGGCTGTCATTGCAGTTTGGAAGGCGTAATTACTTTGCAGCATCAATTATAATATTTACCGTAGCCTCCTTTGCATGTGGTAACGCCGATAATATATGGGAACTCGTAGCCTTCAGGTTTATACAGGGTATGGGCGGTGGCGCATTGCTGGTAACAGCGCAGACTATTATTACCGAAAGTTATCCTGTAGAAAAACGTGGTATTGCCCAGGCAATATACGGTATGGGTGTAATTGTAGGCCCTACCCTTGGTCCGCCATTAGGTGGATGGATTGTAGACAACTGGTCATGGCCTTATATATTTTACATTAACGTACCACTGGGCGTTATTGCAACAATGCTGAGTATCATTTATGTAAAAAGCCCTAAATATGGGGAGAAACTTAAGGCAAGCCAGGTCGACTGGTGGGGTATTGTTTTCCTGATAGCATTTATTGGCTCCCTGCAATTTGTACTGGAGCACGGGCAGCAGGACGACTGGTTTGAGTCACATGAAATAGTGATATTAAGTGTAGTTGCTGTATTTGGATTACTTGCTTTTATATGGCGTGAAAGTGTATATAAGCACCCTATTGTTAATCTTAGTGTGCTAAACGATGCTAACCTTCGCATAGGTACCATTATGTGTTTTATACTTGGGTTTGGGTTATATGGGTCAACTTTTGTAATCCCTATTTATACACAGTCCATTTTAGGATGGCCCGCACTCGATGCCGGGATGCTATTAATACCAAGTTCTTTAATGACTGCGTTTATGATGCCGTTTATTGGTAAGATGATTCAGAATGGTGTGCCACAAACTTATATGGTGGCTACAGGTTTTATGGTATTCTTTGGCTTCACATTCTGGATGTACAGTATTATGACGCCTGATACCGGCGCAGAACATATGTTCTGGCCACTTATATTACGAGGTGTTGGCTTAGGTTTACTATTTGTGCCTATTACCACTATGGCGCTATCTACCCTTAAAGGTAAAAACATTGGAGAAGGAGCTGCGTTTACTGGCATGATGCGACAGCTTGGAGGGTCGTTTGGTATCGCACTGATCTCGACTTTTATCACGCGCTTTACCCAGTCGCACAGGGTTAACCTCGTAGCTCACGAAACCGCAACCGATTTCCAGACACAACAACGCGTTATGCAATTGCAGCGTGGATTCATGTCGAGGGGTATAAGTCCGTCGGAAGCATTGAATAAAGCCTATGCGGCCATGGAGGGCGGCGTTATGAAACAGGCCACCGTACTATCTTACATGGATGTGTTTTTATACCTCGGCATCCTATTCCTTATTTGTATACCCTTCATATTATTGGTAAAACAAGGTAAGAGCAAGGTAGATATGTCATCGGTACATTAATGACAGTGTTCGGTAATCAGTCACAGTTAACAGACAGCGTGCCTAAAATAAAATTTAACTTTGCCTAACCAGCAGAACCTGGCAGACCGTGAAAAGTAGGTCAGGTTTTTTTAATTAAAAAAATATATCATGAACGCAAAATATAACCATTACAAAATCACTTTAGAACATACGTATAACCCTAAAGGAGACGAGCTTCAACCTCCCGTTAGCGTAGAATTTGATAATCATGACAACATTTTCGATATTATAAAAGTGCTGCAGGAGCGCAACCTTTTTAATGATGCAAACCAATCGACGGAGTTTGTTATAGGTTTAAAAATATTTAGCGAAGTAATGCTGCGCAATAAAGAGAATGCTTTGTTTGAAGAGCTTTTACCCGAGTTTAAAAAGTTTATGCAAAAACTGAAGGGAAAGGTTTAATCCTCAGTCGCAGTTTACCAGATAAATCAAATTAAAAATACGTAAACCTACAAGGTTCTTGAAACCTTGTAGGTTTACGTAGTGTATTCTTCTTCAACTCCTGAAATAGTTTGAAACTTTGCCGGTATAATTTACACAAAGAAACTACTCCAGTACAAAATCGATATCGGTTACTTTATTATCGTCAGATATCCCAAAACGCAGGTTTACTTCGGCTTTCTTCATAAATGGTGTAGCGGTAAGAATTGGTTTAATAACCTTAAATAATTCTTCGGCACTATCTCCATAAAAGTATAAGAAGCCATCTAAAAGATCCAATGCCATCTGGTGGCCATCAAGTTCACCAGCATCAGAATTGTACAGTGCTATCCGAAGTTTACTTTCCAGTTCATGGAGTGGCTCAAGGTTTTCATGCCCATAATTGAAATAGATAATTACGCCCTGTCTTGTATTTTTTTCTGAACTGTCGTTGTTCAGTAAGTCGTTAAAATTCATGTTACTTGCGTTATTAAAATTCAGGTAATTGTTCCCTCCTATGGGGCTAAGGGCTTTCTATCTCGTAAACACGAGAGTATTCCCCTCACTCAGTTTCGGGTCAAAACGGTATCCATCATAATCAAACCCTTTAAGTCCCTTTAATGTCTTTACATTTTTATCTATAATATACCGTACCATCATCCCCCTCGCCTTCTTGGCATAAAAGCTTACCATACGCAGTTCACCATCCTTATAATCTTTAAACTCCGGTACGATAACCGGTACATTAAGCGCTTTCGCATCTACAGCATCGAAATATTCTTTACTGGCAAGATTTACAAATAGCTCGCCATCACTAAGTTCTTCATTTAGCGATTGCGTAATTTTACTTTTCCAATATTCATATAAATTTTTTTGTTCCCCTACTTGTAGCTGCGTGCCCATTTCAAGCCGGTACGGCTGGATAAGATCAAGCGGCTTTAGTAAACCATACAATCCCGAAAGTATGCGCAGGCTGTCCTGTAGCTTTGTAAGTTTTGCTACAGGCAGTGTATAGGCATCAAAACCGGTATATACGTCGCCGTTAAAGGCATATATGGCGGGGCGGGCATTTTTTGTTGTAAATGGCGTTGTCCATTCCTGGTTGCGTTGCCAGTTAAGATCGGCAAGCTTATCGCTTATGTGCATTAACTCTGTAAGCTCCTTTGGTGTTTTTTCTTTAACTGCTTCGTGAACAACTTCGGCATTTGCCAAAAACTGAGGCTGGGTGTATTTTTTTGTTGGAAGTTTAGATTCATAGTCCAGCGACTTTGCCGGCGATATAACAATTTTCATGTAGTGCAAATTATATATCAAAAGTAGTGATAGAATGCTACATCTACAAATATTGCCAAAAGCTTAAAAATAATTACGCTGTTATTAGCATACATAAGAAATTGATGTATGTTTGTACTATTAGCCAACAAACCAATACACTATGCCAGAATACATCATCCAGACCGACGGTCTAAATTTTAATTATGCGAAGCAGCGAAAGGTGCTCGACAACGTTTCTCTAAACATCCCTAAAGGATCTATTTACGGATTTTTAGGGCCTAACGGCGCCGGTAAGTCTACAACCATGCGCCTGTTAACAGGTATATTACCGGAGCAGGAAAACTCAATCCAAATATTTGGTAAACCCCTTGCCGGACAGCTGCCGCAAGTGTTTGATAATATAGGGTCGCTTGTAGAGAGCCCCGCCCTTTACCTGCATCTTAGCGGAACGGATAACCTTAAATATATTGCAAAGCTGCGTAACCTTCCTGAGACGAAGATTGCAGAAGTATTGAGCCTGGTAGGCCTTACCCGTGACGCTAAACGTAAAGCAAGGCAATATTCGCTTGGTATGAAACAACGCCTTGCCATTGCAATGGCACTGCTAAGCGAACCCCAATTGCTATTATTAGACGAGCCCGTAAATGGACTTGACCCTAATGGCATGCGCGATATACGTCAGCTTCTTGTAAAGCTGAATAAAGAAAAAGGCATTACCATATTTGTATCGAGCCACCTATTAGCCGAAATTGAAAGGATGTGTACCCACGTAGGCATCATAAGCAATGGTAAACTACGTTTTGAAGGAACTATTGAAGAGCTCGGCAAACAATCGGGCACCTGCAAAATACAGGTAGCTCTTAGGGATGCTGAAACATGGCTGCCCAAGCTTGCTGTAGATTACCCATCTGTTATACAGGAGAGCCAGTCTCAGCTTGTACTGGAACTTCCGGGACGCGAAGCAATTCCATCTTTTGCTAAATCTTTAGTAAATAGTGGCGCCGAAGTATATGAAATTAAAATACTAAACGGCCTTGAAGAATGGTTTATGGCTCTTGTAAATCAACAATAACACCTTACAAAAATTACAATGCAAAATTTTACTACAGCCCTCGCGGCAGAACATATAAAGAAGAGAGGTACAGGGATATACTTGTGGTCGGTTATATTGGGCGCCGTTTCTCCCCTTATCTGGTTAATAGTGATGTATGTCCAAAACGGAGAAGCTAAGGATACAGGGATACCTTATAACTATTACATTGATTTTATAGAACATTGCCTGGACCCCTTTGCGGGATTCTTTTTTCCATTACTTATCATTATTACCGTAAGCCGCATAACACAGCTCGACCATAAAAATGGTGGCTGGCAGCTTATGGAAACCCAGCCTGTAAAAAAGACATATATTTATTTTTCCAAATTTTTAGTGGTACTTATAGCAAACCTTATTGCAATAGGCACGTTGGTTGCCTTAAGTTATCTGGGCGGATATGTTGCGACTTTCATTCTGGATATCCCGAAATCGGCTACATACGAATTTGCTTATACCGACCTGATCCAGATTGTAGTCCGGTTATTCTTAGCTTCATTGTTTTTTACTGCTTTCCAGTATATTATTTCAGTCCTGTTGCCAAGCTTTATCTGGTCAATACTTGTCGGCTTTTTTCTGTTATTAGCGTTCATATTTTTAAAGGTATTTAATGTAACGCCAGATTGGTACCCGTTGCAGCTGCTAAGCCATGTGTCGTCGCATCCCAAAGGCAGCCAGCTAGGATACTGGATAACATATTCAGACTCCGCAAGTTTTCTCATCACCATTATTACTCTATACATAGGCTTCAACTGGTACGTGTATAAAAGTTTAAAACAGGCATTTACCGGTAATGGTAGACGTGCTGTTTCATTAGCTGTCGTATTGCTCGTGTTAGGCGGACTACTTACATATACATTATGGCCTAACACTACAAAACTTCATAACAGGATGGTGATTACAGGTACTATAAGCGGAGAGCGCATCCCTGAGAATATATACTTAATGAATACCTTTTTAAAAGAAGATACAATCGCAACAATCCCGGTAAAAAACAAGTCATTTAAATATATTTTTAGTAAAAAGTCACCTCTTAACGCATATGCTATTGTATTTAACGAGATGGTAAACACGGCAGTTTTTTTAGGCGCCAACGATAGTGTTAACGTTGACCTTAAGATGTATAAAAAGGGTCAGGATATTAAGATTACCGGCACCCGTCTGCCGGAGGAACTATTTAAATCTAACGAAGGATTTTCCGGCAGCGCGGTTGAATATTACGTTCAGGAAAATGTAATGTTAGATAAACCAGAATTTATAACCAAGCAGCTTGTAACCGATTGGAAGGATGCTATGGCAGAATCTTCGAATTTTAAAACAGCAGATAACTACGTTCCAAAAGAAGACTTTTTAGTTAAAAGTAAAATTATGGGCACTATAACTTACCTGAACCTGTGGAACAAATTTGTAAACAAGCGTGCTATTATGTATCCGGGTGAAAAAACGGTGGAAACAGAGGATATCAAAGAAATGAAAAAGACGGTTCCGTTCAATGATGAATCGTTACTGACAAACGCACCTTATTTTGACTATATTAAATCGCAGTTGATATTGAAAGATAAAAGTGATGCCGACGAGAACAGTAAAACGCTCTTAGCAATATCTAAGTTGAAACCTGGTTCTTTTAAAGATAAAATGCTGTTCCATCAGTTAAATAATAGCTTAAAGGATGCAACCACTAACGCAGAACGGGCAAAACTTTTATCTGATTACAGCAACGGCTTTAGTGATAAAAAGTACTATGTTAATACACTTGCAAACACAAAAACTATAGAAAGCCTTAGCAAAGGTATGCCTGCCCCACTATTTGATGCGACAGGGGTTGACGGCAAACCCTATAATCTTGCCGACTTTAAAGGTAAATTTGTGATTATAGATGTGTGGGCTACCTGGTGCGGACCATGCAGGCAGCAATCGCCTTACTTTGATAAGCTGGCCGATAAATACCAGAAAGAGAATATTACTTTCATGGCAGTAAGCGTAGATAAGAATATTGCCGACTGGCTTATTGAGGCAAAAGCCAAAACTAAAAAAGTAAGACAGCTACATGTAAACGATGTTGATGGCTTTGGCAAGCAATACGATGCCGAAACTATACCCCGCTTTATACTGATAGACCCTAACGGCAACTTTGTAAATGCACAATTGCCCCAGCCACAGGACAAGATATTCGAAAAAGTATTGAGAGAAACCCTTGGCCTTGCCGAGGAAAAATAATTTTTCGGTTTTATAAGTTATAACCACGAGCAGCATTAACTATAATTACTGTTCGTGGTTTTTTATGTTAGCATCATATCCTGACGCACAAAAAAAATTATATTTGTAGTAAACTCAGACTATATGGATGCTTTCGAAATGGTTAATAAAAACATTAGCCGATACGTAAATTTTACGCAGGAAGAATTGGATATCTTCAATTCGTTAATGGTTTTTAAAAGCGTGCCGAAAAAAACGACAATGTTACATGAGGGTGAGATGTGCAGTTATGAAGCCTTTGTTGTAAAAGGGGTAGTACGAAAGTATTTTGTAGACGCTAATGGTTTCGAAGTAATCCTACAGTTTGGTATCGAAGATTCCTGGGTAGGAGATATATCATTCAGTATCTATGATAAAAAGCCAAGCAAAGTATTTATAGAAACATTAGAAGATTCAGAATTCCTGATGTTTTCTCCAGAGGCGAAAGAAGAATTATATGAAAGGGCTCCGAGATTTGAAAGAGCTTTCAGGATCTTGTTGCAGCGCAATCTTGCTACCACACAAAACAGACTCTTCAACACCATATCTATGACCGCGTTAGATAAATATCTGGAATTTTTAGAGCTATACCCTACTCTATCCCAGCGTGTAGCACAACATTACATCGCGTCTTATCTTGGTATCTCCGCTGAATTTTTAAGTAAAACACGGGCTAAGATAGCGAAGCATTAAGAGATTTTAGAATTTAGATTTCAGATTGGCTTCACTCGAATGGCTAACAGGATATAAGGCTATTTAAAGGACCGAAGTGTACTTCAATCTAGAATCTACACTCTTAAATCTTAAATCCCTTTTTCTTGTCCCAGTTCAATGTATACATCTTTAGATTAACGCAACTTTGTACTATAATTAACCAATGATAATAATTATGGACAGAAAAGATTTTATACGCAAAGGCCTAATGGGTACCGGTATGTTTATTACATCGGCTACTATAGGTAAAGCCCTCGATAATGATATAGATGAAATTACGCCATTAGAACCCATAGGATATAACCACCTTCCTAACGTTGATTCTAAAGTTGCCGAAAATTCGGTTTTACATAAGGCCGCTACCCGCGGGCATGCTAACCACGGCTGGCTGGACTCCCATCAAACCTTTAGTTTCGCAAACTACCATAACCCGGACAGAATGCATTTTGGTGTGCTTCGTGTGCTCAATGATGACCAGGTAGACCCGGGCATGGGTTTCGGCACGCATCCGCATGATAATATGGAGATAATTTCCATACCTTTAGAGGGCGACCTTGAACACAAAGACAGCATGGGTACAACCGCAGTAATAAAAAAGGGCGATATACAGGTTATGAGCGCCGGCACAGGCATTCAGCACAGTGAGTACAACAAAAATAGGGATAAGCTAACCAAGTTTTTGCAAATATGGGTTTATCCTAACAAGCATAATGTAACGCCCCGCTATGACCAGATAACACTTGATGTTACCACAAGGCATAATAAACTGCAGCAGATTCTTTCGCCCAATCAGGATGATGAAGGTGTTTGGATACATCAGGATGCATGGTTTCATATGGGTAAATTCGATAATGGCTTTGCTACACAATACACTATTAAAAAGAATGGTAACGGTGTTTATGCTTTTGTAATAACAGGCGACATAAGTATAGGTGGGATTAAGTTAAATGAACGTGACGGACTTGGCATTTGGGATACCAATACTATAGATATTGTAGCAAACTCCCAGAATGCCGAACTACTTTTAATGGAAGTACCAATGCAGCTATAAATAATTTACTTTCTTGTCCCAGTTCAATGCCCGGAGCATTTTTAGTAAGATATTTGCATAGTAATACAACAACAACACAGCTTTTAAGTAAAACAATAAAATTAAAAAATAAAAATTATGTCAACAACAAAATGGGCGGTAGACCCTACACATTCAGAAATAGGTTTTAAAGTTAAACACCTTATGTTTACTAACGTATCAGGAAAATTCACATCATTTGATGCAACTGTCACTACTGAAGGTGATAATTTCGACACCGCAGTATTTGAATTTTCTGCAGATGTTGATTCTATCAACACAAATAATACAGATCGTGATAATCACCTTAAAACCGGCGATTTCTTTGATGCTGAACAGTTTCCTAAGCTTACATTTAAATCTACGTCTTTCGAAAAAGAAAGTGAAGGCGAGTATAAATTAACAGGCGAAATGACCCTACATGGAGTTACAAAGCCTGTTACGCTTAATGTAGAATTTGGCGGACTTCAAAAAGATCCATGGGGAAATATTAAATCAGGATTTTCAGCGACAGGAAAAATAAACCGCGAAGATTTTGGCCTTACATACAATGCGGCTCTTGAAGCAGGCGGTGTAATGTTAGGTAAAGAAGTTAAACTTGACATAGAACTTCAGTTTGTAAAACAGTAACTACACAGGTAGATCTGATAGGCTAAATAATTTAAAACCCGCACAGCATATAGCATTGCGGGTTTATTTTATAGTATAAATTACTTATCAAAGCCATATGACAACGGTGACTATGTTAAAAATATATTTTTATTTTGGTCAGTAACAACACCTTTCATACATTTGACCTATGATTTTACAATCTCAAATAGCAATGAATTTTTGGTGGTGGCAGTCTACTCTTTTAGTGACTGGTGCCTAACTACGTATATATACTACTTAAGTAAACGGCTTGTCACAGTGTGGCAAGCCGTTTTTCTTTATACCAAAAATTTTAATCTCGTCCCAATGAACATATTTACACAGGCTTATACTTTTAATGCTGATATGCACACAGCAGTTGGCCTTTACATGGGGCTGCGGAATCACTACCGCAAACCTTGCCTTCTGGAAGGTAATGACTATCATTCCCGTACTGACAGTGCCTCATTTATCGGGCTTGACCCGATTGTAGAAATTGTAGTCAACAATGATACTATTATCATAGATATTGCCGGAAAAAAGACCGTCGAGCCTATAGCCGATAAACGTAAGGTTACCAATCAGGTCAAAGCAATTATTGCAGGTTTTAGCTTTGCCGATGTATTTGCAAACAATGCCTTTCTAAGTTATTTTAGTTTTGAATATGCACATTTTGAAGAAACAACTGTTAGTGTTCAGGAAGCCGACCTTGACTTGCCAAAGGGGCATTTTATATTGTTTAAGTACCTTATCGTTTTAGACCACTTTCATGATACCGGCCAAATATTATATAATTCGTTTAACGGCGAAAAACTACCTGAAAGTCATTTTGTAGATATACTTCGCCGTCAGTCATTTACATTGTTACCTTTTGAGATACAAGGCGAGGAAAATACTCCTGTGACCGATGAAGCATTTATTAACCTGGTAAACAAGACCAAAGAGCATATCTACCGTGGTGATGTGTTCCAGTTGGTGGTATCACGCCCTTTTTCACAGAAGTTTTTTGGTGATGACTTTGAGGTGTACCGACAGTTGAGGAGGCTGAATCCGTCGCCGTATTTATTCTATGCAGATATGGAATCGTACCGGCTTATGGGCTCATCGCCGGAAACACAGATCAGGCTAAAGAACGGCGAGGCATCCATACACCCTATTGCAGGCACTGTTCGTAAGACGGGAAACGCAACAGAAGATAAAAAAAGTACCGAAGCACTTTTAAATGATGATAAGGAAAATGCCGAGCATACCATGCTTGTAGATCTTGCTCGTAACGACCTGAGTAAGTATTGCAATAACGTGCAGATAGTATCATATAAGGAAGTGCAGAATTTTTCGCATGTTATACACCTGGTGTCTAAAGTTACCGGTGATGTGGAAGATACCGATGCATTAACTTTATTTAACGGAACGTTCCCTGCAGGTACCTTATCAGGCACGCCAAAACCAAAAGCTTTAGAATTAATAAAAAGATATGAAATAGGAACCCGCGACTACTATGGCGGTGCTATAGGCTTCTTGGGAACAGATGGCGACATAAACCTTGCTATAATAATACGCAGTATACTTAGTAAAAATAATGAACTGCATTATCGTGCCGGTGCCGGAGTGGTATTAGATTCTGTTCCGGAAAATGAATTACAGGAAGTAAATAACAAACTTGGTGCAGTGCGCCGTGCCATAGCTGCTGCAAGTTTAACGGCAGTATAAACTTTAAGATTTTCAACTTTAAGACATCGACTATGAAAATAGGAATTATAGATAATTTTGACTCATTTGTATACAACCTTGTACGCTATGTACGTGAGGTAGATAATGTACAGGTCATCGTACAGCGCAATGACGATATAGATTATGATGAGCTCGATAGCTGCGATGCCCTGCTTCTTTCTCCCGGTCCGGGGATACCAAGCGAAGCGGGAGAACTGCTAAACGTTATAGAACGCTATTCGGGGAAAAAGAAAATGTTAGGCGTGTGTTTAGGGCATCAGGCTATTGCAGAGGTTTTTGGCGGAACATTAGAACGTTGCGCACAGCCGGTACATGGCAAGGCAAGTGAAATGACATTAATTGTTTCCGATCCGCTTTTTGTTGGCTTGCCTGATACTATGCCGGTGGGAAGGTACCACAGTTGGACAATATCAGCAGACAGCAACCCATTAATAAACATTATTGCCAAAACTGAAGACGGTACCGTAATGGCGCTGCGCCATGCTACCCACCCTACAAGCGGTGTCCAGTTTCACCCCGAATCAATACTTACACCACAGGGCAGGCAAATAATAGAAAACTGGATTAGGGAGTAAAATATAACACAGAGATTTCCAGAGAAGGCACAGAGTCATACAGAGTAAATTTTCAAATTAATTGTAATTCTCTTTGAAACTAAATGAAAATGAAAAACATACTTAATAAAATAATAGAACGTGCCCAACTTGATAAAGCTGAAGCTTACCAGTGCATGCTCGCTATTGGCAACGGCGAACTGCCCGATGCGCAAACGGTGGCGATAATGGCAGGTATCCAAATGCGGGGCCTTCAGCTTGATGAGCTGATAGGTTTTCGGCAGGCGCTTTTAGAACTTGCATTGCCAATGCGACTTGATATTGGCGATAGCATTGATGTTTGCGGAACAGGCGGCGACGGCAAGAACACGTTTAATATTTCTACAGCTACAGCATTTGTACTGGCAGCAATGAATTATAAAGTTGTAAAACATGGCAACTACGGGGTTAGTTCACTCTGCGGATCGAGTAACGTATTAGAATCTTTGGGCTACACGTTTACCAGGGATAAAGATGCACTGCAACGCCAACTCGATGAGGCAAACATTTGCTTTATGCACGCGCCACTGTTCCACCCGGCCCTTAAGGCTGTAGCACCCTTAAGAAAAGCACTGGGCATAGCAACTTTTTTTAATAGTATGGGGCCATTGGTCAATCCTGCCCACCCCACCCATCAGTTAACGGGTACATATTCACTCGAATTGGCGAAACAATACCAACACGTGTTGCGCACCGACCGTAAAAATTTCACCGTGCTTCATGGAATGGATGGTTTCGATGAGCTAACATTTATTGGAGTAACCCGAATATTAGGCAAGGAGCGCGACGAAATTTTGGCTAACAGCCCGCTACAGTCTGAAATTAACTTGGGAAACATATCGGGAGGTAACACCGTAGAGGCATCGGCTAATATTTTGGTAAGTCTTTTGGAGGGTAAAGGCACCGACCAGCAAAATACAGTTTTGGCGGGTAACGTGGCGCTGGCTCTACAAACATTTAACCCTCAGAAAGATTTTAGTACGGCATTTGCAGAGGCACATAATGCAGTACTATCCGGCACCGCCATACATCATCTTAAAAAAATAGTGGCATGAACATATTAGAGCAGATAGTGGCTAACAAACGCCGTGAGATAGAAGTGCTTCAACAGCAGTTTTCTATAGATTACTTCCGCGAAAGCGAAAATTTTGAGAGGGAATCAGTTTCCTTAAAAGACTGCGTTCTTGCAAAAGGTTTTGGCATTATTGCCGAAATTAAACGGAAGTCACCCAGCGGAGGCGATATAAAAACAGGACTTGACGTGGTAGAGCAGGCTATGTTTTATCAGGGCAACGGAGCAGCGGGTATATCCATACTTACAGATAACGACTATTTTGGCGGAAGCATCAACGATGTTGTTGCCGCACGAAAAACCGTAAGCGTTCCATTGCTAAGAAAAGAGTTTATAATAGACGAGATACAGTTATACGAAGCTAAAGCCGCCGGAGCCGATGCTGTGTTACTTATAGCTGCGATACTTAATAGAGATGAAGCTGCTTTTCTTACGCTTACTGCCCACACATTAGGATTAGAGGTACTGTTTGAAGTGCACACCGAGGATGAACTGAACATTATTCCGATGCACGCTGATCTTATTGCCGTAAATAACCGCGACCTTAAAGCACAGCAAACTATGCTGCAGCATTCTTACAACTTAATAGGAATGATGCCAAAACATATTCCGGCTATATCAGCTTCAGGCATAAAAAGTCGTGAAGATATTATTGCATTAAAAATAGCGGGATTTAGCGGTGCGTTAATTGGCGAAAGCATACTGCGCGATGGGCATTTGGCAGAATTTACAAAAGGAATATTATAATGATTATCAAGGTATGTGGACTAACCGATAATGCCAGTAGCCGAGAGGTTGCTGACCTTCCTGATGTGAACTACGTAGGATTTATATTCTATGAAGGGTCAAAGCGTTTTACTCAAGAAACCTTAGCTACTTCTAAGAAAAAAATTGGGGTGTTTGTTAATGCACCCTTAGAATATATCACGCAACAAATTTTAAAACACAAACTAAACGCAGTTCAGCTACACGGTGATGAGAGTCCGGAATTTATAAGGCAACTGCCTAAAGACATTAAGATAATAAAGGCCTTTGGCATTGCCTCTAAATCCGATTTGGAAGCTACCCGTTGCTATGAGGGCATCGCTGACTATTTTTTATTCGACACCAAAAGTGAAAACCACGGTGGTACAGGAATAAGTTTTAACTGGAAGGTTATTGAAAACTATGAGGGTTCGACGCCCTTCCTGCTTAGTGGCGGCATAGGTTTAGAATCTGTAGAAAAACTTAAACAATTTAAACATCCAAAATTGGCGGGATACGATCTTAACAGCCGTTTTGAGCTTTTACCAAAAGTAAAAGATGCCGACCTGATTGCAACATTTATAAAATTACTGAACATGAAAACAACTTCTTATTTAGATACTGATGCTCTTGGCTTCTATGGCGAATTTGGTGGTGCCTACGTACCGGAATTATTGCGCCCAAATGTTGAAGAGCTGGATGCTGCTTTTAACTCCTACTGCTTTACAGAAGCCTTTGAAGATGAATTTAAGCAATTGCTGAAAGATTATGTAGGCAGACCAACTCCATTATATCTGGCAGGCAGGCTCTCAAAAAAATATGGAGCCACCATTTACCTCAAGCGTGAAGATCTTTGCCATACAGGTGCACACAAAGTGAATAATACCGTTGGGCAGATACTTCTTGCTAAGCACATGGGTAAAACTAATATTATTGCCGAAACCGGTGCCGGCCAGCATGGTGTGGCAACAGCTACCGTATGTGCACTTATGGGTTTAAATTGCATTGTGTATATGGGCGAAAAAGATATAGAGCGCCAGGCACCTAATGTACAGCGTATGAAAATGCTTGGTGCCGAAGTTCGTCCAGCCTCATCGGGTAGCAAGACTCTGAAAGACGCTACTAATGAGGCTATTCGCCACTGGATAAACCATCCGGACTCCTACTATTTAATTGGGAGTGTAGTAGGACCACACCCCTACCCTAAAATTGTCGCCTATTTTCAGTCGGTTATTTCAAAAGAAATAGAGAAACAATTATTAGAAAAAACAGGGAAAACCTATCCTGATAAAATAATAGCATGCGTAGGAGGCGGCAGCAATGCTGCGGGTGCCTTTTATCAATTTTACGATAACCCTGATGTAGAATTGGTTGCTGTAGAAGCGGCGGGGCATGGAGTGAACTCGGGTAAATCTGCCGCCACGAGCGTGTTAGGGACTCCGGGGGTATTGCATGGCAGCCTTACTTTGTTGATGCAGGATGCCGATGGTCAGGTTACAGAGCCGCATTCTATATCGGCAGGACTTGATTATCCAGGCATAGGTCCGCTGCACGCGCATACTATTGCTACTGGAAGGGCAATAAGTATAGCTGTAACCGATGACGAGGCATTACAGGCCGCGCTCGAGCTATCGCAACTGGAAGGTATTATCCCGGCTTTGGAAAGTGCTCATGCGCTATATGCATTAGAAAAATTAGAGCTGAAAAAAGAAGATGTTATTGTAGTTAACCTCTCTGGTCGTGGCGATAAAGACATGAATACCTACCTTGAAAAATTCCCCAACCTATGAATCCATTTATAAAAGATGAAAAGCAGGTAAGCATTTTCATTACTGCAGGCTACCCGAAAATTGACAGTCTGAAAGACCAGTTGCTAACACTACAGAGACAAGGCGTTGATTTTATCGAGGTAGGTATCCCTTTTTCTGATCCTATGGCCGATGGGCCTGTAATCCAGGAAACCAGTAGTATAGCTTTAGAAAACGGAATGAAACTTGGATTGCTCTTAGACCAACTTGACGCGTTAAGAAGTGAAGTGCATATCCCACTGGTGCTTATGGGATATCTAAACCCCGTACTACAGTTTGGTTTGGATACATTTTTAGGTCGGTGCCAGTCGTTAAACATTGCTTCATTAATACTACCCGACCTTTCTGTAGAACTTTATGAAACAAAGTATAAAGATGTATTTACAAAATATGGCATACCTGTCACTTTCCTTATAACGCCCCTAACTCCTGACGAGCGTGTACAACGAGTAGCTAAAGTTTGTAGAAACAGTTTTGTGTACCTCGTAGGTCAGAATAGTATAACAGGACAGGGATATACAATAGACGAATCGATGTCTTCACGCTATGCTGAATTAAAAACACTTTGCGGAACTACCCCGCTGTTTTTAGGCTTTGGTATTGACTCTAAAGAAAAAAAGGAACAGGCTTTCGAGAGTGTAGACGGGGTAATAGTAGGTACTGCCTATCTAAAAGCGATAAAGAACAGTAAAGAGGATGAATTTGTAGGAGAATTGATTGGATTCAATTGACATATTAAAAATCAGAAAAAAAATATGAAAAATATATTTGACGCATTGAATGCTATTAAGATTAAGCCGGAGTTATATATAGGTGCGAAGAACCTCACCTATTTGTATCATTTTATCAATGGCTATAACTTCAAAAGTCTCACCACTGAAGATGCGACATCAAGGGATTATATACAGGAATTGCATTTTTGGCTACCCGAAAAAACTGGTGTTGAAATTGATGATTGGTTACAGAACCTGCTCTTAAAAGCTGATTTTGATGAAGAAAAGGCACTTTTATTATTTTTTGATTATTTGGAGATATTTAAAATTGAAAAGGGATTTGTATCACAATAAATATATAATAAAAAACCTTAACCCCTGTATTAAGAATAATACACCGTAAATCAACAAATTATCAAGATGGATAAGGGTTGAAAAAAAACCTATTACTCTGTTAACGTGAAATTATATCTGATCGTACCAACCTGAGTCGCAGCCGTTCCAGCATCAAATTTTGTAGTCATTGCAGCCTGCTTAGCCTGATCGAAAAGACATTGAGCCGAATTCGTCGTGCCTCTGCCTCGTTCAGCTTTTACCACTTTACCACTTTGGTCTACGGTAATTTGTATTACGACTGTGCCCTGTTCGTTGCAGGTATAACGTGGTGCAGGTTTAGTAAGTACTTTACGGCCGGCAAGATTATAGTTGCCTGCACCCGTACCACGACCGGAGCCGCTACCCCCTCCTGAGCCGCTCCCGCTGCCCGGACCTGTTCCTGTACCATTACCGCTGCCTGTTCCACCACCGGTACCACCGCCACTGCCACCGTCACCATCATAGCTGCCTGAGCTTAAACTACCATTGCTTTTGCCTTTATTACCAGCCACACCATCATCGCCATCACCACCTTTATTATTGCCGTTTAAAAGTGCATCAAGCGCAGCATTGGTTTGTTTGGAGGGTTTAGGAGTTACTTTTACTGGTTCAGTTTTAGCTTCTTGTTTTTTAGGATCTTTGGGTTTGGTGGTTACAGGCCTCGTCTTTACTACTTCGGGAGCATCATCAAGATCGCTGGCAACCACTTCATCTTCCTCAGCTGCCGATGCCGCCGGTTGCGACTTTACTTTTTCGGTCACCTCAAGTACTTTACTTTCGTAATCAGCACCAGATCCTACCTCGCTATCTCCAAAGTTTACCGTAACACCACCACCTCCACCGCCGCCCTCAAGGTCGACAAGTGAAGCACTTTCTGAGTATTTTCCTAATATCAGGGCAAGTAATAATAAGCCAAACGAAATGGTTGTTATTACTAATGATTTCTTTTCCTGTTCTGTATAACCAGCCATAGAATTATTTTGTTGTGGCTATTACAAACTTAAGTTTTAGCTTAACACCTATTTGCAATATGTTTACCATATCCTGCACTTCAAGGTCTTTTGGCAATCTCACAATTACCGTTTTATCTCCTGTAGCGGCTACACGTGCTGCCAACGCGCCTTCTATATCCTCAAAATTCAGCTGCTCCTTATCAAGATAAAACTCTTTTTCCTTTGTTACCGAAAGACTCGCGTGTGCCTTATCAGTAGTATTATTGCTATCTGCTTTAGGCAGGGCAAGGTCTATAACATTAGGATTAGCAAGTGTAGATATGATAAGAAAAAACAGCAGCAAAAAAAACATAATGTCGCTTAACGCTGACGCGGCAACTTCTGCATGAAAACGTTTATTTCTTCTTACTCTCATTTTCCGGTTGTGATTACATTAACAAATTGGATAATTACCCTTTGCACTTTTAAGGAAAAGCTATCAATAACCATGTTGAAATAGTGGTAACCGGAATATGCTATTACACCTACGATAAGACCTAATCCGGATGATATCATTTTTTCATAAAGACCTCCGGAAATGCTGCCTATACTAATGTTCTCTGTAATAGATATGGTATAAAATATTTTAATTACTCCGGAAATTGTTCCAATAAAACCAAGAATTGGGGCAATACCGGCTACAAGACCCAGCCATCCTAATTTTTCTTCCATCTGCCCTATCTCGACATTTGTGGTCTTTTCCATCATGCCTTCAATTTCGCTTAGCGGACGGCCTACAAGTCCTATACCACTTTCTAATATAGCTCCATATGCAGTACCCGATTTACTTGCGGTAATCTGAGCGGTTTCAACTTTGCCCGAACTTAGCTGATGACGAATTTCATCTACAAGCCTGACATCTTCTTTAGTTACTTTCTTATAATAAAGCGCTCTCTCTATAATAACATATAATGTAAAAAATAGTAATAGTAATATTGGAATTACCATCACCCCACCTTTCATAAGCAGCGAAAAATAATTAACTGAATCTGTTGCTGTCGCAACAGCTGTTGTAGCCGTACTATCTGTAGTTGCAGCAGGGATGGTGTCCTGCAATAATAAAATTAGATTTGTCATGTTTTACTTAAAGTTACTTTTAGTGTAATGGCATAAGGCAAATAAGCCTGCTTTTAATGGATAACGAATATATGCTTTTTTGAGTATGCAAAGAAATAAAAAACCTGCTTATTTGAATAAGCAGGCCTTGTAAATTTATATTAAAAAGTTACGCTGTAACCTCTTCTGTAACTACATTGTGTCGCTTCTCAATTGCATCTTTGTCTGCTTTAGACATAGTGTCAACCAATACCGGTGTAGCAATAAATAGTGAAGAATAAGTTCCTACTATAATACCCACTAACATTGCGAAAATAAATCCACGGATAGAGTCTCCACCAAAAACAAACATGATAAGCAACACGAGAATCATGGTAAGTGATGTATTCACGGTACGCGATAGCGTAGTGTTAACTGAGTCGTTTACAATTTGTTTAAAACTACCTTTTGTATTACCTGCAAGGAATTCACGCACCCTGTCGAATACAATAACAGTATCATTCATCGAGTAACCAATTACGGTTAGGATCGCTGCTATAAAGTGCTGGTCCATTTCCATGTGGAATGGCATAAACTTGTAGCATAATGAGTAGATACCTAATACAAAGATAACGTCGTGCGCTACCGCTGCAATTGCACCAAGGCTGTACTGCCATTTTCTAAAACTTACCATTAAGTAAATAAATACTATTGCCATTGAGCCTAATACTGCCCAGTAAGAATTTGTTTTAATATCGTCTGCAACGCTTGCGTTTACTTTTGAAGCCTGAAGAATACCTAATGTTTTGCCTTCGCTCGTGTTTACAAACTGTGTTTCGGTTATAGGTGTAGAATAAAACTTTTTAAGCACATTGTATAGCTTTGTATTTACCTCCTGATCGGCTTCAACAGTATTTTCGTTTACTTTATATTTCGTAGTTATCCTCAATTGAGACTCGTTACCAAATACCTTAGCATCAACATTACCATTAAATACATTTTTATCACCAAGCTCCGTCCTAATCTGCTCAGCGTCAACTGGCTTGTCAAATTTAACCTGGAACGTACGGCCTCCTACAAAGTCAATTCCCTGATCTAATCCGTTTACAAAGAATATAGACACACAGCTAACAATCACCACTATAGCAGAAAAAATGTACGTGAACTTTTTAGCACCAAGGAAGTTGAAATGAACATTTGTAAACCAGTTTTTAGACATACCGGTAACGAATGTTAGTCTTTCTCCTCTTTTTACACTCCAGTCAAGTAACAACCTTGTAATAAAGATAGAAGTGAACAATGAAGTAAAAATACCTATAAGTAGCGTAGTTGCAAAACCTTTAACCGGTCCTGAACCAAATATTAAAAGCACCAAACCTGTAAGTACGTGTGTTACGTTAGCATCTGTAATAGATGACATTGCTCCTTTCCAGCTGAAAGATATTTTAATTGCTTCATCAAGCGTTTTACCATGTCGTATCTCTTCTTTAGCCCGCTCGTATATAATGATATTCGCATCTACCGCCGTACCAATTGTTAAAACAATACCCGCGATACCAGGCAGTGTAAGTACAGCACCTAAGCTTGCAAGGAAGCCAAATAGGAAAAGGATGTTAACAAGCAAGGCAACATTTGCATATAAACCTGCTTTACCATAATAAACAACCATCCATAGTGATACTAATAACAAACCTACAATAGATGAGTTAATACCATTATCAATAGCTTCCTGACCAAGAGATGGACCTACTACTTCAGACTGTACGATATCCGCTTTTGCAGGTAGTTTACCAGCCCTAAGGATATTCGCTAAATCTTTAGTTTCAGTTACATCAAATGCACCTGATATTTGTGAGTTACCACCTGCAATAGGGCCTGTAGTTACTCCGGGAGCAGAGTATACAACATTATCAAGAACAATTGCAATGAAGCCTTGTTCCCTGTATGCTTTACCTGTCATTTCTTCCCATTTCTGAGAACCTCTTGTATTCATCTGCATGCTTACCGCCGGCTTGTTCATTTGGTCGAACGTGGCACTTGCACCGGTAATCACATTTCCTCCAAGGGGAGCTATACTTTCTTTATTACCTTTTAAAGCATAAAGCTCAAGCATACCACCACTTTTCTTTGTATCTTCTTTACCCCATGCAAAACGCGCAAAACGAAGTTCGGCAGGAAGAAGGCTACGAATATCTGCTCTCTTAAAGTAACGTGTTAAGGCAGCAGTATCTTTAACAGATGCCATACCAATAACCGGTCCGCCCGGACTGATAGCAAGCTTATCAAAAAGCGGATTGTTACCTTTTACTTTAGCAGCAGAATCGTTATTGCCTAAAAGTTTTTCTATAGAGTCGTTTGCTGCAACTTTATTTTCGACAGTAGTTGCACTTTTCTCAGTTTTTTTAAGAACCTCATTAGCCTGAACCAGGAATCCCTGAAGGTCGTTTACTTTGTAAGCTTCCCAGAATTCTAACTGTGCAGTACTCTGCAATAATTTTTTAACACGTGCCTCATCTTTAGCACCAGGTAATTCTACCATGATACGTCCTGACTCGCCTATTCTCTGGATGTTTGGCTGAACTACACCGAATTTGTCAATACGCTCTGTAAGTACACCAAAGGCGCTATCAATAGACTCACTTACTTTTTTGCGTAGCACTTTCTTAACCTGATCATTGCTCATAGTGGTATTAACACTCTCGCTGCCCATGATTTTATTTGTAAAAATTTCAGGAGATGCAAGTTTAATACTTCCCTGAGATTCTTTATCGAACGCTATAAAAAACGCATCAAGGTAGTCCTGATTACCTTGTCTCTCTATTGTAGCACGGTCAAGTGCCTTATTAAAGACCGGGTTTTTAGAGTTATTTGCTAAGCCTTTAAGGATGTCTTTTACAGACACCTCGAGCATAACGTTAATACCTCCTTCAAGGTCAAGCCCTTTATTAATTTGTTTATCCCTTACTTCGCCATAGGTATAGCCAAGATATACTACAGAATCTTTGATAGATTCCAGGTAAGCAACCTCTTTATCAGAGTTCCCACCGGCTTGTGCCTTAGCATCATCTTCAATCCTGCCTGAAACAAATGTGAAGGAAAGTTGGTAAATACATACTAACGCAAATAAAATTGCGAAAAATTTAACGAGCCCCTTATTCTGCATTATTACTAGAAATTAATTATTCCGATTTTTTAAAAACGAGCAAATATATAATTTACGATAAGATTAACCAATTTATTTGTTACTTATATCATAAAAAAAGACTGCCATAAGGCAGTCTTACTTATTTTAAGGTAAAAATTACGCAAGTACCGCCTTCAGGTCGGCATTCATATTACGTACCGCATCTGCACTCTTTGCAAACTTAGCTTTTTCATCATCATGCAGGTAAATATCCAGGATCTCTTCAAGACCATTTGCGCCTATTATACATGGCACTCCCATACAAATATCTTCCTGCCCGTATTCGCCTTCTAGCAATACAGAACATGCAATCATTTTTTTCTGATCATTAAGGATACTATCCACGAGATATGCTACAGATGCTCCGGGTGCATACCATGCCGATGTACCCAACAACCCTGTAAGTGTAGCACCACCTACCATAGTATCTGCAGCTACCTTCTCTAACTCCTCTGCCGATAAAAATTCGGTAATTGGTATGCCATTGTATGACGCTAAACGCGTAAGCGGTATCATTGTGGTATCACCGTGGCCACCTATAACCATCCCGTCGACATCGCCAACAGGCTTGTTTAATGCTTTTGATAAATAATATTTAAAACGGGCACTATCAAGCGCGCCGCCCATCCCTATTATTTTATGTTTGGGTAGTCCAGTCGCCTTAAGGGTAAGATAAGTCATCGTATCCATCGGGTTAGATACAACTACTACAATAGCATCAGGAGAATGTTTAAGTACATTTTCCGCCACACCTTTTACAATACCGGCGTTAATGCCAATAAGCTCTTCGCGGGTCATACCGGGTTTCCTGGGAACTCCAGATGTGATAACCACTACATTACTTCCGGCAGTCTTAGAGTAGTCTCCGGTAATGCCCGATACCTGAGTGTTAAAACCTGTATTAGGCGCGCACTGCATGATATCCATAGCTTTACCCTCAGCAAATCCCTCTTTAATATCAAGCAAAACCACTTCGGATGCTATGCCTTTGTAAGAAATCACATCTGCACAGGTAGCACCTACATTTCCGGCTCCTACTATTGTTACTTTCATAAAATTGTATTGTTTAATTGGGTTGATTTAGTGTATTGTATATTGTAAAGATACATTAGTATTTACAAATTTCCCAAAAGCGAGTACAGTTTGTATATCAAAATTGCCGATATTATATTTTATTGCAGCTTCTCCTATATAATTTATCTGTGTCTTGTAAATTTCTTTCAGGCGGGTATTGAGTATATATTGCAACGGAACAATATTTTCTATCGTTCCTGTTTCACCGCTTACTTTGTACTTAAAAAAGCTCGTACTGGATATTATACTTCCCATGGCTTCCCATGATCCAAACTCTTTAGAGCCGCTTGCCTGAAACTGGAAAGTATCAACCAAGCCGTTTATCCTGTTTATACCGAGTGTACCGTAGGCCGTCTGCACATTTAGAAAGTTGACTGATATATCTTCTTTAGACCATGCAGCCAGCACCGAAATATTAATATGATTTTCTTCAAGCCGTTTAAAATGCTGGGTAAGGTTGTGCATAAAGCCAAAGCCATACACCTGGTAATTACTTTTTTTGAGATTTACCTGAGGCGAGTATTTTATAATCAGTGAGGTACCTCCCGGCAAGCCTAATGACCCCTGCAGGTAGGGATAAGCCACAGTTTCCATATTGATACCCTGCGGCGTCTCTAGTCGCACATCGCTGTCGCCAAGCTGCCCGTGCAGGTATACCTGATATTTATTCCCTACAGCTGTGGGTATTTTTGCCGATGTCCCTTCTTCCAACTGAAAAAAACTTAGTTCACTATTGTTGATAATAAACGTCCGGTCCTTTTGCGGGGTAAAAAACATATTTACATGTAACGCTACTTCTGCGTCCCATAATTCCGGCTTTTTAGGGCTCGTTATCCATCCTGATGCCGACTGATATACTGCTGCATCTGTGGCAGGAGTTATATACTTATCAGAAAAAATAAGGGCATCGTCTATGAGATGCCCTATTTGCTGTATTTCCGGTGTCTGCGCCGATGCATTGCCTGTAAAAAGCAGGACGACTGCAAACACTATATTTCTAAAAACCCAATTATGCATCAATACGTGCATAAGATGCATTCTTTTCAATAAACTCCCTTCTCGGTGGTACTTCGTCACCCATAAGCATTGAGAATATCCTGTCGGCCTCCGGAAGGCTGTCTATCCCAACCTGACGAAGGGTTCTGAATTCAGGATCCATTGTGGTATCCCAAAGCTGTTCCGCATTCATTTCTCCAAGACCTTTATAACGCTGTATCGCAGTACCTCCGCCTAGCCTTTCGGTAATTGCGTCACGCTGGGCCTCCGTCCATGCGTATTCTTTCTTGGTTCCTTTTTTAACAAGGTATAGCGGTGGAGTGGCAATAAATACATGGCCATTCTCGATCAACTCTTTCATAAAACGGAAGAAGAACGTTAAGATAAGCGTAGAAATGTGACTTCCGTCAACGTCGGCATCACACATAATTACTACTTTATGGTATCGAAGTTTTTCAAGGTTAAGTGCCTTGCTGTCTTCTGCGGTACCAATGGTTACACCCAGTGCAGTAAAAATATTACGTATCTCTTCATTTTCAAAAACCTTATGGTGCATGGCTTTTTCTACATTAAGGATCTTACCCCTTAACGGAAGTATTGCCTGGAATGCTCTGTCACGTCCCTGCTTTGCAGTTCCACCTGCAGAGTCACCCTCTACAAGGAATACTTCGCATTTTGCAGGATCCTGTTCAGAACAGTCGCTCAGTTTACCCGGAAGTCCGCCACCGCCCATAACGGTTTTACGCTGCACCATTTCACGCGCTTTTTTAGCAGCGTGGCGTGCCTGCGCAGCAAGGATAACCTTTTGCACAATAATACGCGCATCGTTAGGGTTTTCTTCAAGATAGTTTTCAAGCATTTCGCTTACCGCCTGGCTCACCGGTGCTACTACTTCGCGGTTACCAAGTTTGGTTTTTGTCTGGCCTTCAAATTGCGGCTCCTGTACTTTTACCGATATAATAGCTGTTAACCCTTCACGGAAGTCATCACCTGATATTTCAAATTTAAGCTTATCCAAAAGACCTGAGCTATCGGCATACTTTTTAAGGGTATTGGTTAACCCCCTACGGAAACCCGATAAGTGAGTACCACCCTCATGGGTATTAATATTATTTACGTAAGAGAAAATATTCTCTGTATAGCTCGTGTTATAAATAAGCGCAACCTCTACGGGTACTTCGCCTTTTTCGCTTTCCATGCTAATAACATGAGAAATAATAGGCTCACGGTTACCATCTAAGAATCGAACATATTCTTTAAGCCCTTCATCCGAATGAAAAACTTCTGATACATACTCTCCTTTGTCATCCTTTTGCCTTTTATCTGTAAGCGTAACTGTTATTCCTTTGTTAAGGAACGAAAGTTCGCGCATACGTGCCGCAAGGGTATCGTAAGAGAACTCTGTAGTTTGTGTAAATATCGTCTCGTCAGGATAGAACGTCTGGGTTGTACCTCTCTTTTCGGTTTCGCCTATCTGCTTAACCGGATAAAGTGATTTACCTTTCTCGTACTCCTGCTCATATATTTTTCCATCACGGAAAACCGTAGAACGCATGTGATTAGACAACGCGTTTACTACAGATACACCTACACCGTGAAGTCCGCCGGAAACCTTGTAAGAATCTTTATCAAACTTACCACCGGCCCCTATTTTCGTCATAACTACCTCAAGGGCAGATACTCCTTCTTTTTTATGCAAATCTACCGGGATACCACGGCCATTATCTTCAACAGTTACAGAACCGTCTTCGTTTATAGCTACACCTATAGTATCGCAATAGCCACCCATGGCCTCATCGATAGAGTTATCTACTACTTCATAAACTAAGTGGTGCAAACCACGAACACCCACATCTCCTATATACATCGAAGGGCGCATCCTTACATGCTCCATCCCTTCCAGTGCCTGAATACTGTCTGCTGAATAACTGTTTTTCTTTATCTCCTCACTCATAAAATTTTATCTTAACGAAATTTTAAGTTTAACGAACAAATATAAGGAAACATAAGCAATAACGCTATTAAACGCCCCATTTTAGCATCTAAGTTATTAACATTTTATTAAATTTTATTTTATGATGCGAATACAATAAGGGAAGATGAATTTTTCCTAAAAGTTAGAGATGGCTGTGGAATGTAAACAAGTATCGGATCGGAAAATCCTAGTTTATACCCTTAAACGCTGATATGTTACCCTGACGTTGTAAAATGAAAACGTCCCGCTTAACGCAGGACGATCTTTCACAAACAAACAAACTAAATTCTAAACCATTTACAGTTTAAACAACATCTTTATTGGGCAATGGCCACATCTGCATTTACGTGAGCAGCATTTGCACGTCCGCTTGGATCTGTATTTGCCTGCCACTTTGGTATCCATTTGCGCACGGTTTGAGCCGCACTTACCTGTGGGAAATGCTTATAAAATACCGACCTGTAAAAATAGGCTTCTTTAGTCGCTGGCGTATTGTAAGGAAATCGCTCCGCTGCACTCTCCATCTGCTCGTCAGTCACGTGGCTCGAACAATATTCTATCAGGGTATCTATCCAATTGTACCCTACCCCATCGCTAAACTGTTCTTTTTGCCTCCACAATACTTCCTGCGGTAAATAGGGGTCTTCAGGCGTATCAAACGCTTTACGAAGTATGTATTTTTCTATGTTGTTATAGGTTTTAGGCTGTTTCTCTTCCGGCTTAATTTTAATAGCCATTTCCAAAAATGCTCTATCAAGAAAGGGTACTCGTGCTTCAAGTCCATGTGCCATAGTGCTTTTATCGGCGCGAAGTAAATCGGCTGTAGCAAGTTTTTGTACCCGTTCTATAGTTTCCTTTTGAAATTCTGCTGCCGTGGGTGCATTCCTAAAATACAAATACCCTCCAAAGATCTCGTCTGCTCCTTCACCCGACAACACTACCTTAATCCCCATGTCGGTAATTGCCTTACTCAAAAAATACATAGGTGTACTGGCGCGTATTGAAGTAACATCATAAGTCTCTAAATGCCAGATAAGTTTATCCAGTATTTCTATACCCTCTTCTATGGTAAAATGTATCTCGTGGTGCTCTGTCCCTAAAAATTCAGCGACCTTACGTGCAGCGACGGCATCTGGAGCCATTGCATCAAGACCAATAGAAAAAGAATGGAGCTTTTTTGAACCGTCCTTCATGAGCCGTGCAGCTATAGATGATGTAAGTGAAGAATCTAACCCTCCGGAAAGCAATACCCCAATTGGTACATCGCTCATAAGCCTTTTCTCCACAGCCTGCGTAAGTAATTGACGGATGGCGACATAGTCAACTTCTTCAACCGCCTTCGCAGCATCTTCCCACTGAGGCCTGTAGTATTTTACAAAACCGGTTTTTGGCGTGTAATAGTGGCCGGGAGGAAATGTTGAGAACGTCTTGCACTGATCGGCTATTGCCTTCATTTCTGATGCGAAATATATTCTGCCTCGTTCGTCCAGTCCGTAATACAAGGGCTTAACGCCGAGCGGATCGCGGCCAGCAATAAAGTCATCGCCATCTATTACCACAAAGGCGAAAATACCGTCGAGCATATCGCAAAACTCGTAACCGTACTGCTCATATAGATGAACTATAACTTCAGAATCTGAAGTCGTTCTGAAATTGTGCTGACTTAGCAGCGTATCACGCAGCTTGCGGTGGTTGTAGATCTCGCCATTATGCACCATCCAGGCACTACCTGTACCCTGGATGGGCTGTTTACCTGTATTTAAGTCAACGATAGAAAGTCGCTCATGGCATAGCATATGCCCTTTTTCAGTCACCTTAATATCACTCTCATCAGGTCCACGGTGGGACATCCTTTTAGAAAGTTGTGCTACTAATGCTTCGTCTTTTCCTTTTCCTATTATTGCTAAAATTCCACACATCCTGATTATATTTTAAGTTCTGTGCTGTAAATGTTACCTGCTCATTTTCAACAAGACAAAATTGCGATTTTAGTTTAAATTGAAAAATAGATAATCGATATATGCTTTAAATATGAAACCTTAAACTCAGCTATTAACATACTTTGTAAGTAAGTTTGCAGTATTCCTGAGTTTGAGATTACAGTCCGTAAAAAAACCATCCTACGGATGGTTTTTTTCGAATTTTGTTTCAAAAAGATGATGCTAACATGATTAAAATTATTTCAACTAATTAATTTCCTGTATTAAATATTTTGTTCCGTTTATCTCAAATGTATCCTGCTCTTTCATACCCATCATCTTAGCGCCAAGCGGCGAATGTGGAGACAGTGCTATAATTGTAACGTTATCTATAACGATCTTGGGCAGTGCAGCACTTACAAATAAGTACATATTATTGGCCTTTACAAGACTGCCAAGCGCTACCCTATCGGTTACCGTATTCACGTTTATTTTTTCGAGGATGTTCTTCTGTTCCTGAAACTCGGCAATTTTATGGTTCAATTTCTCCTGCTCTATGTGCATCATAGAAAGGGCTGTTTCATGCTTATCCCCCGCCGACCCTTTGGCATCGTTAGCCGCACCTTCTGTCAAGGCAGCAATCATATCGCGAAAGGCATCAAGCTTGTCGTTAACCTGCTGCAGGTAGTAGCTGAGTATATTTTGTTTTAGAGAGCTCATTTTTATCTGGAGTTTTGCTCCTGCAAGGTTTTAAAACCTTGTAGGCTTAAATCGTTAAGGTATAAAAAAATTAAACCTACAAGGTCTTGAAGACCTTGCAGGTTAATATTGTAAAATATTGCTTCAACTAGAAGTTAAACTTATAGGAAGCTCCCACTAAAAACTGGAATCCCTGAACCTGGTAGTTTACCCACCTCTGGTAGTTTTGGTTAGTAATATTATTCAGCCTTATAAAGCCCGATAGACGCTCATTATATTTATAACCCACGTTCGCGTTAAGATCAAAATAGTTTTTAAGAGTTATCAATTGCTCTGCGAAAATCGTAGGGTCTGATGCAGGCGACGTAAAAAGGCGGTCGTATCTGTCGCCCACAAAAAATACATTAGTCCCTGCCGTCCATTTCTCTGTAATATTTACATCAAGGCTGGCGCCTACTTTGATTTCGGGTAGGTTCCATGCCTGAGCCTGATCTGTAGTATAACTATTATAGGTACCATTGATCCCAAATGTTACGACTTGAGAAAAATCTGCTTTAAGCTCACCAAAGAAGCTAACCGTTTTAAGGTTGTCATAAAGAACACCAAATGAGTTTCCGTAAGCATAACCCTTTACTTCAGTATTCGGTGTAATTCCAAATTGATTATTATTTACAAAAAATGCCCTGTCATCTTCATTCATGTAACTACCACGAATGTTGTACGAAACAGCATTTGCTAATTTACCTTTTAAGCCTACGTACAAATCGTATTGCTGATTTGTAGGTACAACGTTGAGAGTTGGCGATACAAATGGGTTTTGGTTAGCGAAGTCGGCATATGAGTTTTGATTAAGCCTTCCCTCGGCCCCTGCGTAAGCTACCATCAGGTCTCCTACTACTTTATACGAAGCTTTTATTTGAGGATAGATAAAGAACTTATTATCGGTATCACTATTTTGCTTACCCATACTGTAAAAAACACCTGCACCTAATTGCACCGAAAGGTCGGCCTGCTGGTACACAATACTTGGCTGAATGCCCAGATTAAAGTTGCTATAGCTTATGGCTTCGGGCGTATTATAATTTCTTTCGAAATCACCGCCTACGTAGTCGGCTACGAGGTCGATATTTACTTTAGTTGCTGCAATATCAATATCAAACGAAGGGTTTAAAAAGAAGCGGTTCTCTGCAGATCCAAAAGCGTCCCAAAAACGTTTGTATTGTGCAGAGGCCTCATGAAAAAAGCCATCTTTTGCAGCTACTTTACCTCCCACATAAAATGTATTGTACGTTTGTTTTTCATCAATCCTTGCAATCGTGGCATCGTCAAACGACTGATATTCTAACGGCAAGCCGTACCAGTTGTAACGTTGGTTTTGAAAACCAATATCCGTATTCCAGTTATAACCTTCCTTACGGTTACCGTAGGTAAGGTCTATGCCGGTGGTGCGGTATGCATCATCAAGTTTTAACCCATCTATGCCTCCCTGTGACGACAGGTTGCGCAAAGTACCGCCCACGTACTGGGAGTCGTCTATATTTTCTGTAACAAACAATTCGCCGTTAATGGTGCCATAGTTGCCCAGGCCTAACGTTGCATAATTTTTATACAGCTTTTCTCTTTTCTCTTTATCTACTGTGGCGGCTTTACCCTTTGCAGGGGCAAAAGTTGACGCTACCGGAAACGAGAATATATTATACTTTATCTCTTCCTTAGGGTCATCCTGAGAATCTTCTATAACAGGTGTCTCCTTTACTTTAAATGCATCTGATATTGTTGGTGTGTAGGGCTTAACCACATTTACCACCTCTGTACCTATATTCTCGTCCTTTTTTTGAGCATAGGTTGCCTGCAGGCTTCCCATTGCAACTATTATGGCTATCTTATATTGAAACTTGATCTTCATGGCTTTCTTTAATTAATTTTGGATGGATGAGTTGCGTTTTCCCTCTTCGGCTTTAATCCTGTCGAGTTCTGTCTGGGCTTCCTGAACCACATCCGGGTATGCAGTAAAGTTTTTGATAACGCTTTCCAGAATGTATGTTGCCTGGAAACTGTCCTTCAGTCCGTAAAAGTTTTTAGCCATAACAACAAGGCCTCTTGCCCCAAAATATTTGTATCCAGAATAGTCTTTACTTAGCTTTTGCACCGTAGTGTTACTTGCCTCATATTTACCTTCCTTATTTTTAAAATAAGCATCATAATACAATGCCTCTGCAGCAAGTTCGCCTTTAGCAATAGTCAGCAATTTGGCGTATGCCGCTTTAGCTTTAACCTCATCGTTCGTTTTTATTGCAGAACGTGCTACAATTATTTGTGCATCACTTTTAACCCTGTCTTCGGTTTTTGTATTTGCCAGAACCTTATCGGCATACACTACAGCGTTAGCATAATCCTTCTGCTCGTAGTAGCTTTTCATAAGATTAGACTGGGCAAACGTTTTGTTTTGAGGAAACTCACCTTCACTTTCTAAACGTTTAAGCACGGGGGTTGCAGCTGCGTAATCATTAGTCTTAAGATAAATTTGTGCCAGCCTTGCCAATGCCTGCTCTGTATACTCACTACGGGGTTTAGAGATCACAAACTCATAATGAGGTATTGCATTTTTCTCTAACGCTTCAGCATAATAGGATTGTGCGAGGTAGAAATTAGCTTTTAGCGAAGATATTCCGTTAGGGAATTTAGAAACATAGCTGCTCAGTGCAGATATTGCCTGTTTTGTATTATTTTGAAGGTACTGCTTCTCTGCAGCTTCAAAAGCAGTGTTATCAAGATCGGCATCCGTTACATCTACAAACCCAAGGGTTTTTACCCATGCAGCATACTCATCTGTACGGCCATTGTCTACATAAATAAGGCGTGCTGTCTCTACAGCCTCCATCGCCTCTGGTGTGTTAGGGTATTTAGACACAACTTCTTTAAACTTAACCAATGCCTTTTCATCCTGCTCTGCATTGTAATAAATCAGGGCCTGGCGCATAATAGAACGTGATACATAAGCGCTTTCTTTATAATTAGCGATAAGCTTATCATACGTCTGGATAGCCTGTGCAGTCTGCTTTTCTGTCACATAGGTATTTCCCAGCTCGTACATTGCATCATCTGCGTACTGCGATTTAGGGAAAGTTTGCACAAACTTGGTAAGATCCTCAATCTTTTTTTCGTTTCTTGCCACAAAGCCGTAGCTTATTGCTTTTTGAAACAATGCATAATCTGCATCTATTCCATTCATCTCAATGGCTTTATTGTATGCCTCCATAGCCGGCCAGTATTTTGCCGTAACGAACTGACTGTCTCCAAGACGCAGATAGGAGTCGTTAAGCCTTACTTTGTCACCTTTAGCAGCAGCCGAAGCTACATAATCACCAAAGTATTTTGCCGCCTGCTCGTACTCTTTTTGCTTAAAATAAGTGTAGGCAATATTATAATTGATATGCTTATATTCCGGAGTTGTCTTAGCATCTTCGTAGCCTGCAAATTGCTTAAAGCTAATTAACGCATCACTATACTGGTCTAATACATATTCTGTTTCTGCCTTCCAAAAAGTTGCACGTGCCGTTATTCTTGCGTCTTTCTGCTCAGCGATCGACTTCTTGAACAGCGCCAGGGCGTTTTGGTAATCGCCATCTGTATACAATTCCATACCACGGTAAAAAGTTACTTTTTGGTATGCAAGCCTGTTCTCCGGCGATCTATTCTTATCTAATAATACAAGTGCTTCTTTGTAATTTTTAGAAGTAATGTAGGAGTTGATAAGCAGGTTCTGGATTTCTGTGCGGAAAGGCGACGATGGATATTTATCCATAAACGCACTAAGAACACCCGGCACACTTTGATAAGGATTACCTATCTCGTAGCTCAGCTTTGCGTAATTTAGGTAAGCGTCTTCCTGTATTTTCGCATCAAACTGCATTTCAGATGCGTTTTTGAATGCATTTAGTGCCTGCTGTTTTTTATTGGTTTTTAGGTAGCTCTCTCCTAAATGATAGTATGCATTTTGTGCTACTGCGTCGTTACCTCCTATAATTTTATTAAATTCTGCAATTGCATTTTCAAAATCATTTTGTTTGTAATAGGCATATCCCAACTGATAGAAGTCAGTGTTATTCCACTTACCCTGAGTACCTTTATAACTTTTAAGGTATGGTATTGCCTTGTCGTACTGGCCAAGGTTAAAATAACTTTCGCCAATTATTTTATTAAGCTCTGATTTTTCGCTGGCGTCGCTTTTAGGCAATTGCGGAACACCGGCATCTATAGCTTTTTGGAAGTTGCCTTGCTTAAAGTTCATATCGGCTTGAAAGTAAGACATCTTTTCGCTATACTTTTCTTTCTCTTCGCCCTGCTCTACCTGCTCAAAATACTGGTTGGCCTTTTTATAGTCGTCACCTTCATAGGCAAGGAAACCTAAGTAGTATTTTGCCTGGGTGCCATATACTTTAGAGTCTTTTACTTTGGTAAGGTACTTGTCGGCTTCTTTTTTATCACCATTACTAAAGTAGCTATACCCTTTCTGAAAGTTATAACGGTCCTTATCAGCATTACCAAGAGAGTTTTCTTCTGCTTTATCATACCATTCCAACGCTTCTTTATAATGGCCCTGACTAAAATGATAGCCTGCCACTTCTACAAATGCCTGGTTCTGTTTTGTACTTGTGGGGTAATCTTCCACAAAGTCCTGCATAAGCACATCAGCGTTCTTTTGATTGAGCTTAATAGCGCTTACGGCAATATAATAAGCACAGTCTGCCTGTACCTCTGTATCCTGATTATATGATTTTGTTTTTTCGAAAAGGATCTGCGCGGCCTGATATTGCTTGTCGTTATACAGCGAAACGGCCCTGTCGTAGTCTTTAAGCTGGTGGGTATAAATGGTAGATTGCTGTGCCGAAAGGCTTAATCCCCAGAATGGTAGGGAATACAGCAGTGCCCTGTTGAGTCTGCGCATGTGTTTATTATTTAATGGTAGCCAAATATAGTACATCTAATTATTATTTAACGGATGTTTTTGCGCTTTTAGTATACCTTGTTTGCTTAGAAAAATTAAAAACGATGCTATTACAAAGCTCAACGCTCCTATTTAGTTTTTTAACTTTATTGCGAGTTAGAGGGAAAGCGAGATTGGTTTAGTTAGAGTCAAAATAAATTTTGAATACCGCCCTTATCTTACTACTTTTACCACATACAAATACTCTTATTTATGTCTCAGCCTGTATTATCATTACAAAACGTTACTATCTTTCAGGAAAACAATGCTGTACTTTCAAGTATTAATCTTGAAGTGAATCATGGTGAGTTTTTATATATTATAGGTAAAACAGGAAGCGGTAAGAGTAGCCTTATGAAAACGCTTTATGGCGACTTAAAGCTTAAAGAAGGATCCGGAGAATTTGTAGAATATGACCTGGCTAAATTAAGAGAACGGGACATACCTTACCTGCGCAGAAAAATAGGCATTGTATTTCAGGATTTTAAACTTTTACCAGACAGGAGTGTGCATGAGAACCTTTTATTTGTGCTTAGAGCGACGGGATGGAAGGAAAAGCAGGAAATGAATGTTAAGATAAATGAAGTGCTGGATAAGGTAGGCATGAAAAGTGCCGCTAATAAAATGCCGCATCAGCTATCAGGTGGGGAGCAACAGCGCATAGCCGTGGGGCGTGCTCTTCTAAATGATCCTGAGGTAATACTTGCTGATGAACCTACGGGTAACCTTGACCCTCAAACCAGCGTAGAGGTTATGCAGTTATTACGTGAAATTAACCAGAATGGCAAAACCATAATTATGGCTACACATGATTATGCCCTTATAATGAAATTTCCCGGCAAGACCCTTAAATGTGATAACGGTACTTTATTTGAAGTGGTGCAACGCACGGTATAAACGAAAAAGTATAGCTTATATTTGCGACGCAGCTTAAAATTTCCCGCTGTCACTATCATCTTTTTTGTAAACATGCGGGTTATTTACAATACCTTTTTTAAATATTTTCCTTATACTCATTCTCAGGAACGCATCTGCACGCAGTACAATATCTGATAATTTATTTTCGGGCCTTCCCCTGAAAGACGTTACATGAAATGTATCTGACTGCTGCAACGGTTCTTGTGAGAAGTAATAATTAGACACGCAACATCTGAATCCGTCAAACACTACCGGAGATACAGAGTGGAGCGACTTATTATGTGTAGCCATCACTGCCAGCCTGTTAAATTTGCTATGTATAGTTATCTGCTCGTCTTTAAGCCCATCTGGCCATAATTCTAAATTCCCGCCATACGATTCCTGCCAGTCAGGAGTTACATAATATAATAAATTTAACACCCGCCACATTTGTCTGTCTTTATCATGAGAATTATCCAGATGCGGATTTAAAAATTGCTTATGCCCCATTGCCGATATACCGCCTGCGTACAGATTTTCATCCGGGACAATATTTTTAATACCACAAATTTCTGAAACTATCGCTACCACTTTTTCATCCTGGAAGGCATAGATAATTTCTTCTAAAAGTGGATTGTACAAATTCATCTGCGCGGCTACATACTTATCTTCCCGAAGGCTTTTCTTCAAAACCATCTCATCCTGGGCTGGGAAAGCTGTATATATCTCTATGGCAATATCATGAGGCAGCAAATTATCAATAAAAAAATATAATATACCTGTCTTGCTACTATCGTATTGTTTTTTAAGATGCTCCCGATTAGAATATATAGTATCGTATATTAACTTTGAATAAGCGTTCCTGTCCATTGTACACCAGAGTTTAAAAAATTTGAATACTTTATTTTCATTTCTTCATTACATTTGCCCAAATTTACTATTAAAAATGCTTTCTATATTAATTCCTACTTACAATTACAACGTATTTGAGTTGTCCAAAAACTTACAGATGCAATGTGAGCAAAGCGGTATTTTATACGAAATCATAGTAATAGATGATGGGTCGGGATCTTTAATCAACGAACAAAATGAAAAAATTAATTTGTTGCCGAACTCCAGCTTTAAAGCATTACGGAAAAACATTGGCCGTAGCGCCATTCGCAATTTGCTCGCCGGCGAAGCGCTATATAAATGGCTGTTATTTCTTGATGCAGACACAATTCCTGTAGATAACAATTTAATAAAACAGTACCTGCCCTTTGCAAATAACGAGATAAAGATAGTTTATGGCGGCATTAAGTATCAGGAGGAGCGGCCAAAGCAGACACATCTTTTACGATGGGTGTATGGAAATAGTCGCGAAGTTGTAGAGGCAGGTGAAAGAGCAAAGAACCCTTATGTAAAAATACTCACCCTTAACTTTTTAATACATAAAGATGTTTTTAAAACTGTAGCTTTTAATCAGTCGATACCTAACTTAAGGCATGAAGACACCCTTTTCTCGTATAACTTAAGCCAACATAAAATTAAAGCAGAACACGTGGCTAACCCTGTTTACCACCTGGGTTTGGAACCCAGCGAAATATTTATCCGTAAGGAAGAACAATCAGCAGAGGTTCTTAAGTATCTTATAGATAACAACCTTATCGCATCAAATTATGTAAGGGTATCTTATTATCGCCATTATTTAAACATGGTGGGCCTTGCAGGACTAACTGCATCTATATTTAAGCTGGCTAAAAAATCCCTGTTAAAAAACCTTATGGGAAGACACCCTTCCTTACTTGTGTTCGATTTGTATCGTTTAGGCTATCTCTGCTCTTTGAAACAGCGATCTAAATAATGTATCCCATTCCTTCATAATAACGTTAATGTCGTAGTCTTCAGAACTTATCTTGGCATTAGCTCCCATTTCTAATCGCAAGGCAGCATTTTCTATTAATAGCAGTACTGATTTTACAAACTCTTCAATGTTGCCATCTTGCACAAGGAGACCATCAATACTATTTGAAATTATATCGGACGGCCCGACAGGGCAGTTAAAGGCAACACAGGGCACCCCGCAGGCCATGGCTTCTAACAGCACCATACCAAATCCTTCATATCTTGAAGTCATAATACAAATAGATGACTCTAAATAGGCATCAATAATATGTTTTGTTGAAGTTATAAAATTTACGTTTTTATCAACGCCGGCATCGTGCGCCAATTGTCTAATATTGTATTCCGGGTTATCATCACCATAAATGTCCAGCACCCACTCCGGATGTTTATCTACAACCTGTTTCCAGACAGCGAACATTCTGTCATATCCCTTTTCATAAGCATGGCGGCCCACAGCAATAACTCTCTTATTTGATAGATTGCTTACTACATTTGTAGAAAACCAAAGGGGATTTGGTATTGCAGCTATATTTTTAATACCCCACTCATTTTTTCCCTGTTGTGTAACTACTAAAAACTTATCGAATTTTGCAGCACTATAGACCATAAATCTATAGATAAGTGCATCATAGAGGCTTCTGACATAATTCCTGACAATTCTTTTATTTTGAAATACCTTTGGTGTGTGCCTTTCATAAACCATCTTACGCCCACCTTTTACTATAAATGGGAGTAAAAAACTCTTCAAGCCATTATCGCACATTATAATAATATCAGGATTTTCGGCATCTATGGCTTTATTTAAGAGCGTGGAATATGACTTAAAATACGTGACTTTACTTGTCTGTACAGGTCTGATATCTATAATCTTCACTAATGGGCTTACAGAATAAAAGATTTCGCCGATCTCAGAATCGTTTGTAGTAATTATTGTTACATTATAATCCATAACATCGGCAAGGTACGCTGCCTTTAGCAATAGCACTCTTTGCATGCCCCCCGCCCCGGTTAAAGAATTAATAACGTATAGCAACTTCATTATTTAGCTTTTAAAAAGTCTTCATAATTACGTATGTAGTCGCCTTCATCAAATACATCCTGTGCTATAACAAGGCATACCGCCCCAGATGAAAAATTTTGAAGTTCCCGCCACAATCCTTCCACTACATATAAACCTTTACTGGGCCGGTTAAGCGTATAAGTCCTCTTCTCGGTGCCATCATCAAGAATAACATCAAAACTGCCGCTTAGTGCTATTATTATTTGCTTTTGCGCAATATGTGCATGTCCCCCTCTTTCTGCACCACTTGGAACGTCAAATAAATAATAAACCCTTTTAAAAGCGTAAGGTATAATGCCTTCCTGTATAAAAGAAAGATTGCCACGCGAGTCTTCAATTACCGGAAGGTCTATAATTTTTATATCGTTAACGGTAGTTTTCATATAATTTTTTTAAATGCGGCTCGTCCTGCAGCAACTGCTTTAATAGCTACCAGTATTTGGTTTAATTTTATTTTATTGCGTCTTATTTCATGTGCTAATTTAGATAAAACAAGCAGAAAATATTTATCATTTAGCAGGGCTGTAAAAAGCGCCCCTTGTACATAATATTTATCCCAAACGCTAATTCGACTGTGAGTGTCCTGTGCAGAATGCATGGCAATCACCTGCGGTTCCATAACTAACCCTAAACCTAAGTTATTTGCATCGTGTAGAAATATAGCTTCTTCACCCATGCAAAATTGTGCTCCCAGTCCAAAATGTTCATTAAATTTTAAATTGGCATTCTGAACTTTCTCACGATCGATAACCATTTCTATCGACATAATATTTAAACGGTTGCTAAGTTTAGGGGTTGTAAGACGTTGTAAAGGGTATTTTTTATACAAAACGCCGTCCGTTTTTTCTACTCTAAAGCTTATAAGCGCAGATGCCCTATTTTCATTGAACGCGACTATTATATGTTTACAAAAGTCAGCTTTAAACACCACATCATCATCTGTTATAATACATAATCGACCAATAGCATTATCGAGCGCAAGATTACGGCTTTTAGACAGGCCTTTATCAAACACATTTATAACTCTGACACGGGGATGATCAGATTGTGCAATATTATTTTCTGAAGTTTGGTTAATAACCAGGATATTAAACTCAGAATAATGCTTATCGGCAAACATTGGCACTAAGAAATCGAGCGAACTACGATTCATGGTCGCTACCAGAATTTCGATATCCGAATTTTTAAACTCTTCTGTCAATTGTTTTATATTTACACCACAAATATAAAACTTTAACGCTCCTTAATGAAAATACTTTTAATTGGCGAATATAGCAGGCTGCACAACTCGTTAAAGGAAGGTTTGGTAGCATTAGGACACGAGGTAACCATTGTAAGTTCCGGCGATGGCTTTAAACAATATTCCAGCGATTATAGCATCGCGTCAAAAAGTATTGAAAATTCATACTTACTAAAAACGATTAAACGTATAGTATACAAACTGTCAAAATTTAATATCGAAAGTACAGAGAGAGGTTTGAGGTTTTACAAGCTATTGCCCAAGTTGCAGGGGTTTGATCATGTACAACTTATAAACTCTGATGCCTTGGAAACGCACCCGAGGTACGCAAAATGGTTGCTAAGTAAGTTGCTTGCTCAAAATGGCAACATGAGTTTACTGGTTTGCGGCGACGAAACACCAGTTGTAGATTATTATCTTGCTGATAAATTTACCTACTCTGTACTTACCCCCTACCTGCAAAATAAGAGCTTGAAGAAATATTATTCTTATTCGCTCAAATATATAGACAGAAATCACCGAAAATTATTTAAGTGGATAAGTGACAGGGCGAGTGCCATCATTACATCTGATATTGACTACGAGATACCCATGCAGCAAATGGGATACATTACACAATTAATTCCTAATCCAATAAATACAGACAATATAAATTTTACTCCACTTCGTTTAGAGAAAAAAATTATTATTTTTCTTGGGATAAACAGAGGTAGCTATATTAAAAAAGGGATTATTTACTTTGAAGAAGCACTTAACATTATCAGGAATTATTACAAAAACCGGGTCGAAATAATTATTACGGAGAACATTCCCTATAATGAGTATATTAAGTTTTATGATAGTGCGCACATTGTGCTGGATCAGGTACATGCTTACGATCAGGGGTACAACGCACTTGAAGCAATGGCGAAAGGTAAGGTAGTATTTACCGGCGCCGAAACGGAGTTTACAGAACACTATAAGCTTGCAGCAAGGGTAGCCATTAACGCATTACCCAGTAGAGAAAGCATTGAAAACGAGCTAAGCTATCTTATAGAAAATCCTAATGAAATAATTGCTATAGGAAAAAGAGCCAGAGACTTTATAGAAAAAGAACATAATTATATCAAAGTGGCGGAAAAATATCTAGAAGTTTGGAAAAAGTAATCAGTCACCAATTTTAGCATTAATTTTCCTCCTGAAATAAATAATAAGTACACTGAAATACACAAAGTAGGTGAACGCATGCGCCATTACCGCTCCTTCTGTTCCATACTTTGCTATTAATAGATTACTGGAAAGATAAAGCACGCAAAACGAAAGTATCTCCGTCGCAATAAATGCTCTGGTCATTTTCTTAGCAAAAAATTCATAGCCTAATATGAGGGAGCATATTTTGAAGAAGTCGCCTACTAGTTGCCATACAAAGAAATTGGCCATAGGTAAAAAGGCCTCACTAAATAAAAGCTTCACAATAAAAAACCTCAGCAAATAAATAATAAAAAATCCAACTGCATATAGTGGTACAATGCCTCTATAGTAGCTTAGAAAAACTCTTCGGGTATCAATGTTTGTTTTAGCTACACTAAGCTTTGGTAAAAAATAAAGTGTCAGCAAAGTACTGGCAAACATAAGGTAAAAGGAGGCAATCCGGTTTAGAGACTCCCAATAGCCGGCATCATTTGCACTAACCGTTTGCGATATTTTAGTGCGTATGTTTATATATATTATTGGCCCCAATACCGCAGTCACCACACTCATCGCACTATACGAAAAAAGCCCTTTTAACAAAGTTGGGTCAAAATACTTAAGCTTAATAAAACTCAGGTACGGGAAGCGAAGGTGTACATAATATAACGAAAAGAAGAACATTAGTGCAGGGTATATTATTAGGCCCAATAATGCACCGTTGAGACCCATTTTCCATATTAATACTGCCGAGAACAGTACACCAATGGCATTTCCCCAAATGTTTAAATATATAACCTGCTTAAATTTTCCAAGTCCGTTCAATAGCGAGACAAATACAAGATTCCCCGTATAGAGTGGTAACGCAAACGCAAGAACCTTGAACACCCACGCAAATTGAATGTCGTTGTTAAATACTAAACCGCTCCATCTTGAAGCCGGAAGTAAAAGTACAATGCTTAATATTAAAATTGCTGCAAGTATACTTATACATACCGTAGCAAGTATACGCTGTAGTCTTTCCTTATTGTCTTCATTATCAGCGGTATACTTAATAATCCCATTTTGAAGGCCCAAAGTGCTGAAAACATCTACGCCACCAAGAAAATTGCGAAGGTTGCCTGCGAGCGCCATGCCGGCCGGACCTACGAACAAAGCAATCATTTTAGAAGCAAGCAGCCCACCTACAACCCTCAATAAGATGCTAACAGAATTAAGTAATGATATTTGAAACAGTTGTGTTTTCAGTATTCTCTTAATAAAATTCAAAATACGGTGTCTTTAAAGTTTTATTACAGTAATACATTTTCCAGAAGTCCAAAGTTGGCTGTTTCAACTTCATAAAAGTCATGAACTACTGTGCGTGCCCCAAAACTTTCTTTCCAGAACGAGAGGCCCGAATTTAACTTTCTTCCCTGCTCTTCGTTAGATATGCCAAAATCGAAATATTTTTTATCCTTAAAAACTTCATTAATAAGATGTGCATAAAGATAGTCAAGGCTGCCTAATTTATTTTTATCACTATTACCCGATATATATTGCGGGTGGGCAACAGTATCTGTAATAAAAACTGTCGTGCCGCCTACAATTTCGCCATTATGGTACACATTAAAATGTCGAATATTTTCAGGAAATTTTTCATGTAACATTTTTATCTCGAAAGCCGTATGAACCGGAGATGCCTTATGTTTGGAGTGAAGGTTAGGTATCAGTATTTCACTCCAAAAAAGATTGAACAGCGGTTCTTCAACTATACTCAATTTATTTTGCTCCGCTCTCCTTATACATTTTCGTCGATCTTTAGCAAAGGTTAGGCTACTTTGATAATCAAAGACAGAAAGACTGTCCCTGCGTGTCAATTTTGCATTAGCTAAAAACAACGCATATTCTAATTCCTCTGCAGGTAATTTATGGTAGATGTGAGGTATAGTTTTTATATATAATTTATCAATATTAGACTTCAATAAAAATTCTAAGATTTGTTTAAAAATTTCTATTACCTCGTGAAGTTTAATCTTTTCGGTTAGTACCAATCCTCCATAGGTCAAACCCCAGTGAGAGTAAACTGCATTATCTTTTACATGAGCAGGTAAACATGCTGCTAACGTGTGCCCCTTAAAAACTAACAAAGAACAGTCTTCAAATCGATCAGAATGGTATTCCATAAAATCGCGATGGAATAGAAACGTACCATTTTTAGATTTGGCTACAAATTCATTCCACTTTTCATAATGTTCCGTAGAATAATTAGAAATAGTATACATTACAACGGTATAAAGACAAATACAATTTTTACAACCATATTTTGATATATTAATAGATGCTTGATGGGGTAAAAATAGCAAAAATTCGCCGCCTTGGTTTAATAAATAGGCCTAAAGGCATTTTATTATTGTTTTTATACAAAAAATTTTCCTTTCATATATTTTTGTTAATTTTAGGAAAAATTATCTGACGTGGTAAAGAAATTACATCTTATATGCATACTGTTTTTATGTTCATTTGCGGCTTACAGTCAGAATATAAGCATGTACGAACAATTTAACGGCAGATACGATTTTACATTTGTAGGCAATACGCTAAATCCATCAGAAAATAACACTACTCCTACCTGCACTATATTAACAACATCATCGGCAAATTTAAACCTACGGCCTGGAGACCGGGTTTTAAAAGCCTATCTGTACTGGGCCGGCTCTGGGCCGGGAGATTTTGACATTCAGTTAAATGGCTCAGCTATTACTGCACAACGTAATTTTCCTTTATCTGCAATCAATACAGATCTTCGTCGACGGGATTATTTCTCTGCATTTGCCGATGTAACAACTCAGGTGCAGACAACTGGAAATGGCACTTATACAGTCTCAGGTCTTGACCTCACAGAATGGGCAACCAGTAATTTATATTGTAGTATAAAAACAAACTTTGGTGGGTGGGCAATTATGGTCGTTTATCAAAATGATACTTTGCCTCTTAACCAGCTTAACCTTTATGATGGCCTGCAGTATGTACCTACAGAGATAAATGTTACACTGCCAAGCCTGAATGTAATAGATAATGACGGGGCTAAAATAGGGTTTATAGCCTGGGAGGGTGATGCGGACCTGGACGTGAGTGAAACACTTACAATTAATGGCGACACGCTTAGCGAATTACCCCTCAACCCGCGAACGAATGCATTTAACGGAACTAATAGCGTTACTAGGTCTGACACTTTGTACAATATGGATCTCGATATCTATGATATTCAAAACCATATTGCCATTGGAGATGAGAGTGCCGATATAAAGCTTACCTCTGGTCAGGACTTTGTTATGATCAACGCTATTATTACAAAGCTTAACAGCCAGTTGCCCGATGCTACCATAATTGTAGAAAATATTGCTAAGCAATGTGGGTCGCGCGTCATTAATGTAGATTACACTGTTCGCAATGTAAACAGTACTGATGTGCTTCCTGCGGGCACGAGAGTAGGCATTTACATAAACGGAGAGCTTTTCGCTACAACACAAACAACGGCTGCATTACCTATAGGCGAAAGCGAAAGTGGCAGCATAACGCTGACCATCCCGGAAAGATATGGCCGTAACTTTGAGCTGCTTTTTTGGGTTGATGACATTCGGGCCGTTACCGAGACGAACGAAAATAATAATACTCTAACCTTAAATGAAAGCCTCTGGTTACAAAATGCGATTAATCCTGGGGATATACGTGCATGCCAGGCAACCTTGGGAAGCAACCGGGGGATATTCAATTTCTCAGGGTACGCAACATCTTTAATGGATGATCCCGATGATGTGGTTACATTTTATCACTCTGAAGCTGATGCCCTAACGCCACGTAACGCAATAAGTCCTACCGATGCTACGGCATATGCAGCTACTGCTAATCCTGAAGAAATATTTGTAAGGATAGAAGACAGTAATGGTTGTACGGCGTTCGCTTCGTTTTTACTTATTACAGATGAATGCCTTTTCCCGGATGGTACTGTAGTTATTAACGAAATAGTGCAAACCTGTGACTCTCGTGATATCTCCATAACGTATACAGTGAGTAATTTTAATGGATTTAATATACTGCCCGCGGGTACACCTGTAGCTATTTTCGCGAATCAGACACTCTTGACTGTAATTGCTACATCTGCTGCAATACCCATAAATGGGAGCCTCACCGCCACTGTAAATGTAAGCATACCTATTAGTCTCGGATTAAACTTCAACTTCACCGCAACTGTTGATGACAGAGGAAATGGGACAGGTATAGTACTTGAAATCAATGAGATAAATAATATCAGTCCACCTTTAGCTGTATCTATATGGGTATCGCCGATATTACAACAGCCATCAGATGTTACAGCATGCGAAACCCTTAACGGCAGCGGTGGGGGTAGTTTCGATTTTTCAGGCTACCTGCAGTCACTTAAAAACGTGCCAACTGATATTATTACTTTTTATTTAACACTGCAGGATGCTATAGGGGACACAAACCGCATAAACAACCCTGAATCTTATACAGGTACTTCAAATCAGGAGATATTTGTTAGGCTGGAGGATGAGCATGGCTGTTATGACGTTAAAACGTTCAGGCTTATTATTAGAGATTGCTATTTCCCTGATGCTACTGTAAAGATAGATGAAGTGTTCAAACAGTGTAACTCCCGCATTATACATGTACACTATACAGTAAGTAACATTAACGGTACAGATGTTCTCCCGGCTGAAACGCCTGTCAGCATTTACGTGAACGGAACATTTTTAGATTATACCGAAACACTTGAAGCTATAGCAATAGGCGAAAGTGAAGACAACTTTATTACCCTAACAATACCAGTTGGCATTCCGCTTGATTTCGACCTTACGTTTGTGGCCGATGATACCGGAGATGGAACCGGTGTTGTTATTGAGCTTAATGAAACCAACAATGAAAACACTTTGCCTACAAGCCTTGTCCTTTCTCCTGTATTAAAGCAGCCGGAAGATTTAACTTCATGCGACAAAGGTTTTGGTAACGGCACATTTGATTTCTCTGCATATACCAATGATCTTAAAAATTATAATAATGAGGTTGTTACGTTTTACAGGTATCAGCAGGGCGCAGACCAGGGCATTGATCCTATATATAACACGAGCCAGTACACTACTACTACAAATCCTGAAAGGATTTATGTACGATTAGATAACGGTACTTGCCACACCACCACATCGTTTTTATTACGGACTAAAAAGTGTGCGCCTGTAACTTATAACTATATTACGCCTAACAATGACGGTAAAAATGACAGCTTTTTTGTGGAGGGCTTACGCAATATTTTCCTGAACTTTAAGATGACAATTTACAACCGGTGGGGCAATCTTGTATGGACGGGTACGCATAAGGATGCAGACTGGAACGGCGTCGCAGATGTACAAAAAGTTGGCCCTGAACAAACCACTGTACCGGCCGGAACGTACTATTTTGTATTAGAACTTAACGACCCTGAGTACCCAGAGCCTATTGTAGGTTGGGTTTATGTCTCCCTATAATTCAACGGTAACCTTGACTAGATTGCAATAGCAAATAAAAAATGGTGTATTCTGCGTAAAGCGGGATACACCATTTAAAAAATGCGTTAAGCAAAAACAACTAACCTATAGTAAAAACAATTAATTTTTTTTAGCACCGTCATTATCAGCAATAGCTGCAGCAGCTAATTTTGCCTTGACGTGCTTATAATTTCTGTGCAGGGGAATTTGTAAAACTAAATTTTTGGTTACACCCTGTGTAGCGTCAGGGTTATATTCATATATATCTGTAGGTTTAACTTTATACTTTTTTGCAATAAGCATAATTGTCTCTCCCATAGCAACGGTATGGCTTACCAGCTCTTCATCTTCATCAGGAATATGAGCAGCAACTTCTATTTTCTCTGTGGCTGCAGCTTCTTCCTGAGCGCTGGCATATCCACTAAATAAGCAAGTAAATAAAACGACAGTAAGGTATTTTTTTGCAATCATAAAAAAGGTTTTTGGTTGAAACTTTATGTACTACAATATACGCACTAAAGTAAAGTAAATCAACACAGTACACTTTTTTTGATAATTTTTACATAAATATAAATTTTACTGTATTATAAATATTGATATAATCGATAAATGTTAAAATTTTGATTTTGACTTAATACTTTGCTATGTCGATAACAACATATAACACAAAATCAAGATAAAAGATTAGACTAAAACACACCTTTATTTAGCTATTCAACGAAAAAAAACCGCTCAACAGCGGTTTTAATTATTATTTAAATGCAATTATTTAATATCTAAATATTTTTATTCCCACTCTATCGTTGCTGGTGGTTTAGAGCTTATATCATATACAACTCTATTCACGCCTTTTACTTTATTTATAATCTCATTACTTATTTTCATAAGAAACTCGTAAGGTAAGTGAACCCAGTCTGCAGTCATACCATCGGTGCTTTCTACTGCACGTAGGGCTACAACTTTCTCATAGGTACGCTCATCTCCCATTACACCAACACTATTTACCGGTAGTAAGATCGCGCCAGCCTGCCATACTTTATCATACAAGCCGTGCTCTCTTAGTCCGTTAATAAAGATATGGTCTACTTCCTGTAGTATACGCACCTTTTCCGGTGTTATGTCTCCAAGTATACGTATCGATAGTCCGGGACCCGGAAATGGGTGTCGGCCTAGAAGCTCAGGATCAATTCCTAATGTAGCTCCTACCCTACGCACCTCATCTTTAAATAACATACGTAAAGGCTCCACTACCTGAAGCTTCATAAAATCGGGCAAACCGCCCACATTATGGTGTGATTTTATCGTAGCAGACGGCCCTTTAACAGAAACAGACTCAATAACATCCGGGTATATAGTTCCCTGAGCGAGCCACTTAACATCTGTAAGTTGATGGGCCTCGTCATCAAATACTTCAATAAACACACGGCCTATGGTTTTGCGTTTCGTTTCAGGATCAGATATCCCCTCAAGCTGAGACAAAAAACGGTCGGCAGCATCAACTCCCTTTACGTTAAGCCCCATATCTTTATATTGGTGCAATACGCTCTCAAACTCATCTTTACGAAGCAGCCCGTTATTTACAAAAATACAATACAGATTAGGACCAATAGCTTTGTTCAATAGCACGGCTGCAACGGTAGAATCTACTCCACCGGATAGTCCAAGTACTACTTTGTCATTCTGAATTTTTGTTTTAAGCTCTTCTACAATATCCTCAACGAAAGAGTTTGGGGTAAAGCTTTGCGGTACTTCTGCTATTTTAACTAAGAAATTCTCAAGCATCTGTTTACCATCTGTACTGTGATAAACCTCAGGATGAAACTGTATGGCATAGGTAATTTCACCTTCAATTTTGTAGGCTGCATTTGCCACATCTTTAGTGCTGGCAAGCACCACACCGTTTGCCGGTAATTTTTTTATAGTATCGCTATGGCTCATCCATACCTGGCTGTTTAGAGCAACGCCCTCAAGAAAAGGTTCGTTATCTCTTATATAAGAAAGGTTAGCCCTGCCATATTCGCGTATATTACTTGGCGCTACCTCTCCGCCATCAAAATGGGCAAGATATTGTGCTCCGTAGCATACGGCAAGCAATGGCAATTTACCCCGAATATGGAGCAGGTCCGGGTGCGGTGCATCTTCTGCTCTTACAGAAAATGGACTGCCCGATAGTATTACTGCTTTATAAGATGTTAAGTCTGAAGGTGGGTTATTGTAAGGGAAAATTTCGCAGAAGATGTTAAGCTCGCGAACCCTTCGCGCAATAAGTTGTGTGTATTGCGACCCGAAGTCTAAAATAAGTACGTTGTGTTGCATGTGCAAAAATAAAATATAATATTGGAATTTGAAAATTAGATTTTAGGAATTTTAGCTTGTTTAATTTTAAATAGTTAAACAACTAATAAATAATGGTTTACATAACAAAACACAAAGCTTTACAAGTTTAAAACAATTTTTTAAAAAACCTGCTGACATACTGTTGTCACTACACGATGCTACTTTTGCTAACTAATTTAATATGGACAATTATGAAGTTACAATCAGTACGAATTATAACAGCCGACATTAAGCGTTTAGTAAACTTTTATGAAAAAGCCACAGCCATGAATGCAAAATGGTTTACCGAAGATTTCGCAGAGATCAGTGCCGGCATTTTTACCTTAGCCATAGGAAGCACAAAAACACTGGCTTTCTTTGGAGATGCTATTGCAAAGCCTTCAGTTAACAATAATGTGATTATAGAATTCAAGGTTGATAACGTTGACGACGTTTATATCAGGATTAAAAATCTGACGAGAGATATCGTTCAGGAACCTGTAACAATGCCATGGGGCAATCGATCTTTATTGTTTCGTGACCCTGATGGCAGCCTGATAAATTTCTTCACTCCTGTCACTCCCGAAGCAATAGAAAAATTCAGCTAAAATCTGTAACAAAAGGGCTTTTAAATGAAGTGAAACGGCCGTGCAAAACGGACGGCCGTATCACTTTTTATATACCTTTAATTAAAAAATGACACATTTAGAAACCAAACTTTGGGACAAGATCAAGGAATTTAAGTTTGATGATCCGGGCACACAACTTACTTTCGCGGCACGGCTACAACGTGAAAACGGATGGACGAAACCTTATACTCTAAGGGTTATAGACGAGTATAAAAAGTTTATCTTTTTTTGCTGCACCTCTACATCTCCCGTAACGCCGTCAGATCCTGTAGACCAGGCATGGCACCTTCATCTTACCTATACAAAATCGTACTGGAACAACCTTTGTCGCGATACATTGGGCAAAGAAATTCACCACAACCCTACCAAGGGCGGAAAGAGTGAGCAGGAAAAGTTTAGCACCCTGTATAAAGGTTCGCACGACATTTATGTAGAATATTTTGGCTGCCATCCACCTTCCGACATATGGCATGACAACACAACCCGGTTTAGAGACGTCAATTTCCAACGCGTGAACATTAGTCGGAACTGGGTTGTAAAAAAGCCATTTATAAGTAACGCTAATCTACTAAAACAGTTAGTGGCCGCAACGTTCGCCTTTTTATGTATACAGGCATCGGGCGAAGGATTCCTTGGCGTGTTTATACTGGTTGTAACAATTATTGTGTTAAATAACTTAAGCAAAAAGAACAAAGATGGAAACAATAGAGGCAATTGCAATAGTGGCGATTCCTGCTCATCATATAGCTGCGCCGGGGATAGTTCCGCACACGGTCACGGCGGTTGTTCGTCACAAGGTAGTGACAGCGGGTGTGGAGGAGGATGTAGCGGGTGCGGAGGAGGATGCGGCGGCGATTAATTTAAATCTGCGTATTATTTTTGATTACTTTATTATTGGCGGGAGCCAATTTTTTGTTTTACCACTATTCCCAACTTACCTTTACATTCCTTCAACCATTATCCGCAATTGTAGCATCGGCACAAATTTGAACGTCACTCGCTTCTACATCTGTTAAACATATGGTATTTTTGACTTAAGAGCCAGCCAATTAAGATAATATTATAGATAGCTGCAGGTACCTTTACATTATCAAAGAGAGAGTGTTATGAAAAAGATCTTTACCCTGCTTGCTTTCCTGATGGTGTTGGGAACAAGTGCTCAGACAGAAACTGCAATTCCTGATTATGCTCTTATCCAAAAGAACATTAAGGACAAAACGTCCGGCCTGTATTATACAAAACTTTATGATCGTTATAAATCAGCAGACACGAGCATGACACTCGAAGAAAGAAGGCATTTGTACTATGGTGCAGCTTTTATCAATAAGAAAAACGACGTCGCAGCGCTTAATGAAGTGCAGTTGAGTCTAAAAGATGTACTTAAGAAAGAAGCACCTACTAAAGATGACGTTGAAAATGTAGTAGACTACACTGCAGCGTTACTACAGGCTAACCCATTTAGTATAACTATTAAAGAATACCGTCAGCATTGCCTTAAGCAATTGGGCAGGTTTGAAGAAGCCAAAATAGAACGTAATCAAACCGACATAATTATAGATGCAATTCTTAGCAGCGGCGACGGAACATCAAAACAGAACAGTATACACGTTATAGATGCAGGTAATGAGTTTGAAGTTGTTGCTGTATTAGGTTTCGAACCTGTAGGCGATGAATATGCCACCAACGGCCAATACGACTACTTCACCATAAAAAATAATTCTTATAACCTTCCCGGAGTTTATTTTGAGGTAACAGATACCAAAAATCAGGTTACCGGACTTTAAGGCAACAACACTAAAAAGCCTGCTGTAGCAATACAGCAGGCTTTTGCTGTTTATAGATATTGCAAATATTGAAATAAAACAAAAAAAATGTAAATTCGCAGCATGATGACACGCGAAGATATTGAAACGGTAAAGCAATTGCTTGCTTCGCCAAAAAAAATTGCCATAATACCACATCGTAACCCTGACGGTGACGCAATGGGATCTACTTTAGGTTTATACCATTTTTTAAAACTTTTAGGCCATGAGCCTACCGTTATAACAGCCAACGATTATCCAGATTTCTTAGCTTGGCTGCCATCATCTGATTCTGTGAGGGTTTTTGAAAAGGAGGCAGAGGCCTGCAACAGGATACTTCAGGAAGCACAGATAATTTTCACACTCGACTTTAACACACTGGGCCGCGTAGGTGATTTTATGGCCGACGCGCTGCGAAAACTACAGGCTCCGTTTATAATGATCGACCATCATCAGGCGCCGGATGATTATGCGGTAGTAACTTTTAGCGATACCAGTTATGGTTCCACTTGCGAAATGGTGTATCATTTTATACAGCAGCTTGGCGAAAGTGGGCTTATAGATAAAACTATAGCTTCATGCCTCTACACAGGTATCGTAACTGACTCGGGTTCTTTTCGTTACCGTTCTGTAACGGGCACAACTCATCGTATCGCTGCTGAATTTATAGATCTTGGAATCGATAACAGTAACATACATAGCTTACTATTTGATAATCATTCTCACAACCGTATACAAATTTTGGCAAGGGCTTTGCAGAACATGAAAGTATTGCCTGCTTATAAAACATCTTATAGTACGCTAAGCCAGGAGGAGCTGAACAGTTTTGGGCATAACAAAGGCGACACCGAAGGTATTGTAAACTACGGCCTGAGTATGAAGGATATTGTATTTACAGCGTTCTTTACAGAGAACAAAGATGAGGGTATCGTTAAAATATCTTTTCGCTCTAAAGGTGGGTTTGACGTGAACGCTTATGCCCGCGAACACTTTAGTGGTGGAGGGCACGTTAACGCAGCCGGCGGAAAAAGCATGGAGCCGCTGGAAGCTACCATACAAAAATTTATTGCTACATTAGCGCACACAAAAATAGACTGATATCATGAAGAAGATTGTTGTACTATCTCTATTTGCTTTTACAATGGCACTTACAGGCTGCTCGCAACAGCAGCAGGCACGAAAGCCACTGTCACAAAGCTCCGGGACTTTTATGCGTGAGTCTATTAAACGTAATAAAAAGCTGGTAGCTAATGAGGAGCAGCAAATTGACTCTATTATAAAGCGTGACCCTTCTAAAAAATTTATAGCATCAGACAAAGGGTACTGGTATTATTACGAACAGGAAGTAACCACAGATACTATAAGGCCAAAACGTGGTGACGTAGCTTATTTTGATTACGAAGTTAAAGATATAAAGGGCAACCTTATTTACAGCGAGGCAGAACTTCGCCCGCAGGTGTATCATGTAGACAAACAAAACATTATGATGGGGCTTCGCGATGGCATTAAGTTAATGAATGAAGGTGAGACAGTAACGTTTCTTTTCCCCTCGCATATGGGCTTTGGCTATCATGGCGATAATGATAAAATTGGTATTAATCAACCCCTTATGTGTACTGTTACACTTAACGACATTAAACCTGAAAGCACTACAAAAGAGAATTAATTTAATATAGATGAAACCAATGACAAGTCTGTTTTTTAGCTTAGTAGCCTTATTTTTTTCCTGCAAAAACACGCCTCCGCCCGATTATAGCAAATTAGGAGATGGTTTATATGCCGAGATAGAAACAAATAAAGGTACCATTGTAGAAAAACTGGAGTTCCAGAAAACACCTCTTACCGTAGCCAATTTCGTAACCCTTGCCGAAGGTAAAAACGAAATGGTGAGTGCTAAATATAAAGGTAAGCCATATTTTGACGGTCTTAAATGGCACCGTGTAATTAAAGATTTTATGATTCAGGGCGGCGATCCTGCAGGGGACGGTTCAGGTGGGCCTGGATATAAATTTGCCGATGAAATAACCGATCTTAAACACGACAAGACAGGTACATTATCTATGGCTAATGCCGGTAAAGGCACAAATGGCAGTCAATTCTTTATAACACATAAGGCTACTCCACACCTGGATGGATTGCATACTGTATTTGGCTATACCGTACAGGGAATAGAAGTTATAAATAACATTGAGCAAAATGATGTTATAAAGTCTATAAAAATTATACGTGTAGGTAAAGAAGCCAAACGTTTTAATGCGCCTAAGGTATTTAAAGAATATTATGAAAAAGCGGCATCTGAAGCAAAGGCAAAAGAGGCTGCGGCAGCAAAAGCAAAAGCTGATAAGCTTGCTTATTTTGCAGATGCAAAGGCTACAGGTACTAAAACAGCAAGTGGATTGGTATTTAAAATATTGAAAAAAGGCGCTGGTGTTCAGGTACCGGACGGTACGCAGGTTATGATTGACTATTCAGGCTATCTTGAAAGTAACGCATTCCTTTTCGATTCGAGTATTGCACAGGTTGCAAAAGACATGGGTAATTACATTCCGCAAAAAGATGCTGCGGGGGCTTACTCACCTATTCCTTTCACTATAGGTACAAAATCAGGTATGATACCAGGCTTCCTTGAAGGCTTAGAAAAAATGACGCCGGGCGATAAAGCAATTATTTTTATCCCTTCTCATTTGGGGTATGGAGAAAGAGGTGCACCACAGGGAAAAATTCCGGGTAATGCTAATCTTGTTTTCGAACTCGACATGATTGCCAAATAAGATAGGAATAGCTATCTAAAAAAGGAGCCCGGTAAATTACCGCGCTCCTTTTTTAATTTACACAACCTCGACTCGGTATATCTAAATTTCAATATAAATGTATCAACATTAAAACGCATACCGTATAAAGCTATACGGCAGCATTTCGGTACACAAATCAACCAGTTCGCTTACAATCTGCCGTTTAATATTATTTTTATACCGCACGTTTCGCTGACCGGTCTGGCTATATTTTACCTGTTGTATATCAGGGCGCCATAGTACCTCTTCGCCTTTAGGATGCCATCCAATATTTACATTATGCAGTTGCTCGTTATGTGTGAGAAATATAATCTCTGTTGCAAGCTGATGTTTAACCTCATCATTAAGTACATCATTCATTTCCTGAAAAAGCATTCTCCAATCGTTTAGCCACTCTTCATAGTAAACCACGGGTGCGAAGCTAACATTTACCTCATAACCTGCTTTAAAAAAATCGTTCATGACTGCAATACGTTCACTTATAGGCGTAGTTCTAACATCAATTAACTTAGACATTTTGTGCGGCATCAGGCTAAAGCGTATACGCGTTTTACGTTGCGGATCGTATGTAAGCAATTCAGGATTCACGAATTTCGTTGCAAAGGTTAATTTTGCATTCGGCAGATTTCGGTATAGGCCAACCATATCTTTAACGTTATCACAAATAGCAGCATCAGCACTACAATCGCCATTTTCTCCAATTTCATATACCCAGAAATTTGGGTCTATTGCATCCGGGTTCACCTTCGCGCCTTGCCTTCCGGCGTGGCGTTCAAGGTATCCCATTATTTTCTCAATGTTGTAAAATAAGGTAATCGGGTTTGCATACCCTTTGCGCCTGGGTACATAACAATAAGAACATGACATCGTGCAGCCATTAGACTGCGAAGGAGCCACCCAATGTGAGCTTCTCGTATTAGGCCGTGCTGAAAGGGCATGCTTCTCACCTAATATCAAAATGTTTTTCTTGTTCCATAGCCAGTCGTCAACAGCGCCTTCAAAGCCAAAAAGTTCGGGTATATTGTTATGTGATGTAACTTCAATAAGCCTTGCATCAGGATATTTTGCCAGTATCTCGCGCCCTCTTACGAATTCCCGAACAGTAGGCTCATGATAAATTTCATGAATAGTTAGGAGTTGGTTAATTTTATCTTCATGTAGCATTCTGCATCAGTTTAAAGTATACTATCTACTTAAATAAAAAAGGGACCAAACTTTAATTTTGGTCCCTTTTTTATTGGTTGTCAGCCTGATCGTATTTATCACTGCCTTCTACCTTTACTAATTTGTTATAAACTCCAAGAAGTAAAAATGGTGCCGCCCACTGTCCTACAAATAATGCTGTTTTATCATTACGCGAGATCTTTAATCCTGCACTTACTGCCATTGAAGCAAGTGCTGCCCAAAGAAATACGTCGGATGGGATTTTTGCGGTTTGTTTCTCAATTCCTTTTGCTACTTTTCCTTCTGTCTGGTCGTTGTCTTTAAAAGCCATAATAGTTGTTTTTATTGTTTTACTAAAGGTAGCTCTAATAAAATTCAACAAATTATAGTAAGAAGTTAATTAAAGATAACGTACTGTTAAATACTGATTGACCTGCCGGGGAATTTTAGATGGCGCCTGCTTATTTCTACGTAATAAAAAAAATCTTCGGGCGTTAGTCATATTGTTACAATAGACTTAAACCAAATGAGATTATCTATAAAGGCCGAAAGGCTATCTAAAGCTTTTAAAAAACATCATGTTAACGGATTGCCCTTTGCTGCTTCATTCAACGAATTTAGCGCTCCCGATACAGGCGACCCTCACGACCACCCTTTTGATTTTGTAACACATATTTTAAGCGGTGGATACATTGAACGTCACTATTTAATAAATGAGCTGGGGGAAGTTACTATGCAAGATATTGAAAGGAAACCGGGCACATCTCACTACGTCAAAGCAACTGACATTCATCAAATTGTTGAACTACCTACCGGCCATTGCGTAACGCTAATGATTCCGCAATCAGGCCATGTGAGGGCTACATGCTTCTACCGATTTATAGATGGGAAAGCCTTTTACAGGCTTTGGAATAAAAGGAAATTTATACCTGTCCATTAAACTGAATGCGCCGGTCAAAAGTATTTATGTACTTTGGCCGGCGCATGTAGTAATAAAAATATTTATTTAGAAGAATTGAAATGTATAGCAATACGACCGCTATTTCTCCTGAAGCAATTTGATAAATCGCTTTTTGTCGTCTTCTTTAATGTTTTTCAAACTTTTTATAGTTTCGGGTATTTTTGAGTAATCGTTATTGAACTGTTCGATTAATTGATAGAATTGCTCAGGGTAGTATTCTATTGCACGATTAGTTTCTTCGGCACGTCCTAAAGCTTCCGGAATGTAAATGCCGTTATCAAGCGATTTTAGCTCAGCAGCGATTTGCGTAAGCTTTTTAAACTTTTCAGACAATCCATTGGTAACATCCGCTTGTTGTGTATTGCTGTACGTTACTACAACTTTATGCGACTTATTGCTTTTACTTTCAGGTAATGCTATCTTAAGACATAAATCTTTGCCAGTATAGTTCCAGCCTGATTCCTGGAGGTCTTTAGAAAAATTAATAGCCTTACCATTAACTTCTACTCGTTGCGGCATTTCAGACCCGTATACTTTTAGAATATAATCCCTCTTTTTAGGCATTCCGGTGTACGATCCCTCTGCCCCACTCACAACAATACTTAATGCTCTTCCCTGCATTGAAGATTTTACAGTAGTTATGGCGTGTTGCTTATCATAAAGCTGATCATTACCATTATCCTCATAAAGATTAAATTCTCCATTTGCGCCCGGGTACACTGCAAAAGTTATGGCTTCAGGATTTTCATCCAGATGCTGAACTTCATCATTGTACATTGGGATTATAGATCCGGCTTTAACGTATATTGGATATTCATTGATTGCAAATTTTCTCTCTACAATCTGGCCGCCCTTTAATAATGTTCCTGTATGCCACTCATACCAATCTGTGCCCTTAGGCAGCCACACTTTAACAGCAGAAAGGCCATCTACTGCAGGTGTACCAATTGGCGCGACAAGCATATTATCGCCAAACATATACTCTTTACTAAATTTGTACGCTTCCTCGTCTTTAGAATAATCATAATACATGGGGCGACACAATCCTATCGAAGTATCATAGGTTTTCTTCGCCATGGTGTAAATGTATGGTACCAATGTATACCTTAAGCGGATAGCCTCATATTGAGCCTGCGAAAATGTATTGCTGAAGTTCCACAACTCTTTTTTAATGTAACCATTTTTGGTAGAGTGCGTACGTAGGATGGGGCTAAGCGCACCATACTGGAGCCAACGTGTGTACAATTCGGGGTCGGTAGTTTTCTCACCGGGTATTAGCTGATGCCCACCTATATCGTGGCTCCAGTAGGAATATAGTACATTAGAAGCTGTATTAGTAAAATAAGGCTGATATTCAAGCGATGCCCAGCTAATGAAGGAGTCGCCAGAGAACCCTATCTGGTAACGGTGATTACCTAATCCGCCCCAGCGGTGGTACAGCATTGGCCGTGTTTTGCGGCTTCGCTCCATCTCGGTATAAAAAATATAATTTAACCACCAAGTGTTGCTTAATGTGGTAATTTTTTTGTCGTTAGGCCATTGCTGCCAGTCCAGCCACCAGAAGTCGACGCCCATGTTCTCCATAGGTCTAAGCGCAGTATTGAACAATGTTGTCATATATTGCTTATCTGATGCTACAAACGGTATAGCTTTACGACCTAATGTATCAAATTTTACTTCACTTGCAAACTTATTGTAAATATCCTCGTGCCCTCCCACTCCATCGGCAGGATGTAAGTTAAGCGTCGTTTTTAAATGGCTATCATTAGTCCAGTTTAAAAATCCTTCAGGGTTTGGAAATAGTCTTTTATTCCATGTCCAGCCTGTCCAGCCTTCTTTATGCCAATCCATATCTACCACTAATACATCTACCGGAATATTATACCTCTTAAAGTTTGATGCAAGAGTGCGAAGTTCGTTGTCAGAATAACTCCAGTATCGCGACCACCAGTAGCCAAATGCATATCGCGGCAGCATGGGTACCTTTCCGGCAATTTTAGAATAATCTGCTAATGCCGATTTATAGTCGTCGCCGTACGCCATAAAATACCAGTCCAGCCCCTTTCTATTTGTCTCGTATACCCATGGCCAGTCGCTGTTATCAAGCCTTAAGTTTGACGAATCGTCCAGAAAAAACCAGCCATCACGCGATAGTATCCCATCTTCCAACGCAATCTTTTCACCCGAGTGGCGATTAGTATCTCCATCATAGTTATCGAGCGTCCTGGTAGTACCTTTAAGGTTATTTTTCTGTTTTTTACCGGGAACCCAGTCCGTCGCAGTTGATAGATGCCTGATCTTTAAATTATCTTTTGTAAAAGTACCGGAGTTCAGTTTGTAGGCAAGCTCCACCTCTGCTGTACGAATGTAAAACCAGCCCTCTTTTTTTTCTGTGGTGTATGACGGAACCGGCAGGTTCCTGTTCATAACAACAAATGATGCATGATCGTCGAATGTTTTTGCATCGTCCCATTCCAGTCGTATTAGTTGTGGAGTGAGTACCGTAAAACGCGCGTTATCTACCTCTGTAATGGCTTTTTTGTCAGCCTGTAACTGTGGCTTTACCTGCGCGTTAAGGACAAATGAATTTAATAAAAGTACATAAAAAAGAAAGGAATAGATTTTAATTCCGGGTCTTGTAAATCTTCTAGTGGAAATGTTTGGCATTGGTGTGGTACTATTAATTGACAATGGTTATTTGCAGCATTTACAGTTTTGCTACTATAGCCGTAAATGTAAAAATAAAAAAATAATCTAACACCACCTTGCGACCTTATGTACCTACATAACTTTTACTATTTTACCTTATCTATAAAAACTAATCCCTTTTCGCTGAAATAATTGCGGAAAGCTTAGTGCCCAGGCCTTTTAGTTTTTCGAACGTAGCATCAGAAACCAGGTCTTTATCCACATTAATTTTAAGCTTATTACCCGTGAGGATGAATGAGTATGCTGTCTGAGCATTTTCTTCCTTAAACCATTTTATAGTATTGGCAGATTCCGTTCGGTAATTACGCTCTAAATTTTTTTCTAAAACCGATTTGATTTTTGAATAATCATCTACATTGAATTCGGCGCGCAAACTGTACGCCTGGTCACTATTGCTTACCGAAACCGAATTGTGTGACGCTAGCTTTCCATCTTTTTTTGTGGTTGATGTGCTTGCCGTGGCTGTGCTGGTAGAGGTTTGAGCTTTTGCTACTAAAGAGCATAGCACAATTGCGGTGATAAAAATAAGTTTAATCATTTTCGATTTTTTATTTAATTATAAATTCTAAGCCTATACCCCTTATTCCGGATATTGTAATAGACGGATCTTCGTTAAAATATTTGCGTAGCCTGCTTATAAAAACATCCATACTTCGCCCCGAAAAGAAATCATCGTTGCCCCAAACTTCCCTTAATATATCGTTGCGCTTAAGCAGCCTGTTCTTATTTATAAAAAGGTAATGTATTAGTTGAGCCTCTCTTTCGGTTATGCGGTGCGTAATGTTTTGATGGATGAGTGAAAAATTCTCAGTGTCAAAAATATAGGCCCCTATCTTTACCGTGCTCGCTTTTGGCAGCACTATCGTGTTCCTGGTACGTTTTAATATGTTTTTAATACGCAATATTAATTCATCCACTTCAAATGGCTTTACCATGTAGTCATCGGCGCCAAGCTTTAATCCTCTAATTTTATCTTCTTTCATCCCCTTTGCCGTCAGGAAGATTATCGGTGTTTCAGGATTTAGCGTAACTATTTTTTCAGCTAACGTAAATCCGTCTAAATGAGGCATCATTACATCAAAAATACAGATGTCAGGTTTGGCGGTAGGAAAAACTTCTAATGCTTCTGCCCCATCTTTTGCCCATGTAACTTTAAAGCCGGATATCTCTAAATATTGCTTTAATATAAAAGCATAATCAAGGTCATCTTCGGCCAATAATATATGTTCTATCATGACGGTAGTATTATTATAAAATGCGCTCCATTGCCAGCGTTGTCTTCCACTTTAATATCTCCTCCATACGCTCTCACAACCTGGCTAACATAAAATAGGCCCAGGCCAAGCCCTTTTGTATTATGAATGTTGCCTTTCTCAACCCTATAAAATTTTTCGAAAATAGCTTTACGTTCGCTTGCCTGTATCCCGGGCCCATCATCCCGAATTGATATAGTTGTATTACTTTCATTAATCATAAATGCAATCGCTATTGAGTTGGCGCCATATTTAACAGCATTATCAAGCATATTAATTAAAATTGTATAAAGATGTGATTTGCCCATATTTAAAACCATATCCTGAGGGGCGTTTAGCTCAATACTTATATTTGGATGCGCCGTCTTAAAATCATGGATAATTTCCTTTATATCGTCAATGCTAATTTTTGTAAACTTTTCAGGTACTATTGTAAAAGATGACAGGGAAGCATCTTTTACCTGCCCAAACAGCGACTGTAATCGGGTATTCTGCCGCTTAATAATAGCGATTGCGCTATTGAGCTGCTCTTGAGTTATATCGCCCCTTTCGAACGTTTTAATAGCAATGTCCATTGTAGCAATAGGTGTTTTAAACTCATGGGTTATATTATCTACAAAATCAGTCTTAATGTCTGAAATTTTCTTCTGCGTAATCAAATTCCGTAACGACAGGTAAAATAAAATTACGACAAATGCGAGCAGTAGCACAGAAAATACAAACAACCCTGCCATTCGGCTTAATATTAACCGCTCCCAATTATCGATACTGTAGTAGCGTTCAGTTCTAATTTCGAAGCTGTACTCTGTATTACTTTCCGTATCAAGCACGTCATCCTTTTCATGCTCTGCCGATCTGCTGTGCCACTTACCGGTTGATAAAGCTATTTCTTCGGAACCTGTATTTACATCGCCAAACAAGCGCATTCTGCCATTAAAAATTGTATCGTTCTTTCCTTCTGCTTCTATTACTACAGATGTTATATAGTTAGTGTAACGGGCCTTATACTGGTTACTAAATTTTTCATTTTTCATCAGGTTAGATAGTGCCCTAGTTAACGAGTCTGTACTCCTGGAAATTAGCCTGATGTAATCCTTCTTTTTTACTTTATCGCCTATATATTCTCCACTAAACCGGTTGGCTTTAGCCATCCAGCTGTTATTTAAAGCATCAAAAGCAGGTGTATCTTCAAACTCTAATAACTTCTTATGTATCTCATCCTTTACCTCTTTCTCTGTCAGCTTATAGGTATTGAAAATAAAGTAACCTTGTACGGCTGCAAGAGCCAAAACCGTCAGTACACAACCTATAGTTAATAATAGTATCTTACGTTTCATAGAGTAAAACTACATCATTTTAATATTATGTACGCATAAATAGAAACCGTTAACCCATCGTTAACCAAACAATACATGACACCTCTCAACTACCTGTATTATATTTAATTGAAATGAAAAAAAATAGGCATTAAAGTCATTTCTCATTAACCCATCGTTAACCGTGCATTAACCAAAACACACTATAGCTTTACTGAGATTTGCAGTAAACTAATCAATCATGAAAAAAATAATTTTGTTACTATTATTCCTTCCTATTGCTTTATACGCTCAGGAGTTTAAAATTACGGGAACGATTAAAGATAAGGCATCGCAGGTATTGCAGTTCGCTGATGTGCTGCTGCTTACTATCCCGGATTCTACACTTGTGGTCAGTACTTTGTCGTTAGACAACGGCACGTTCGAACTTAGATCTCCTGCGGGAAACTACACTTTAAAAATAAGCACTCTAGGCTTTGAAGATTATTATAGCCCTGTTATGATAAACAAGGATATAAATGTTGGCAATATAATTTTGACAAACACACCGAAAGAACTGGATAACGTAAATATTAATGCTAAAAGGCCAATAGTAAAACGAAAAATTGACCGGCTGGAATTCGATGTGGAAAATTCAGCGCTTTCATCTACAAACGCATGGGAAATACTGAGGAAGACACCAACTGTAACGGCATCCTCCGGAGGTAACTTAACCGTAAGGGGCAGCAACGGTATACTGGTTACTATAAACGATAAAAAGATATATTTAAGTGGCGAAGAGCTAAAGCAATTGCTTGAAAACACTAATGGAGAAGATATTAAAGCCATTGAAGTTATAACAAACCCGCCTGCCAAATATGAAGCCCAGGGCAGCGCAGTGATAAATATAAGAATGAAAAAAAGCAGCCTTGAGGGCTACAAAGGCAGCATAAGCTCTGCCTACGTACAGTCTATGTACCCTAAAGGCGTTGTTTCGACCAGCCATTACTATAAATCGAAAAAATTGTCATTGTCCGGTGGTTATAGTTTTGGTACCGGCACCTATTTTAGACAGGGTAAAGATGTGGTGTTTTATAAAGGAAGTGAAGGTGAAATACTGTCGAAATGGGTTAGCATTTTTAATCGAAAAAATAAATCATCAGCACAAAACTCTTACCGTATAAATGCTGAATATGCTATAGATACCCTTACAACTATTACAGCAGGCGGTAACGGATTTATTAGCCTTAATACCAATGGTCTGTATAATGTACCAACTTATATTTTTAATGCTCAGGATCAATTGGACTCACTATATGTTACACGCAATAAACGCATGTCACCTTCTAAAACCGCAAATTATAATGCTGGTCTGGAGCACATCTTTAAAAATAAGGGTAAAATGGTTTTTGCAACCGACTATACACGCTATTACAATAACGAAAACCAGGACATTAGTTCAGAATTTTCGCTGCCCGAGCAGCTGCCGTACCGAACTACCCGGTTTGTTAGCGATAATACCCAACGCATACAATTATTTTCTGCCCAGGCAGATTATAGCCACGAGGATAACGGCAACATACTTGAAACCGGAATAAAGTACGGAAAGGTTAAGGCAGATAATAATCTTGATTATAGAGATGATGTTAACGGGAACCTTATTGACAATACTGACCGCACGGGTCAGTTTACTTATGACGAAGCCATTTATGCAGGATACGGGAGCTATAGTAAAGAATTGGGCAAATGGAGCCTAAAAGCAGGATTGCGAGGGGAATATACTAAACTTGAAGGAAACTCGGTAACATCTAATCAGGTTAATTCTCAAAACTATTTTAAATTGTTCCCAACATTGTATGGAATGTACAAACCATCAAACAATCACGAAATTGGTTTGTCGTATGGAAAAAGAATTAGCAGGCCGCAATACAGCTGGCTCAACCCTTTCAAGTCGTATTATAACTCCTATTCATATTTTACCGGCGACCCTAAATTACAGCCTGCTGTAATACATAATCTCAGCTTTTTATACACGTTAAAAAGCAAATATAATTTTGATTTTTACTATAGATACAGCAAAAACCCCTCTATGGAAATTTCCTTTCAGGACTATGCTACTACAACCGTAGTTTATAAGTTTACTAATATAAAAAGTAAGGTTGCCTACGGATTGGACTTTAGTACTGAGTACGAAATTTATCCATGGCTGACCACTTCTTTCCAGGCAGGGTTAAATTATATAGATGACACCTTTCAGGGTTTAGACGGATTATTTTATAACAACAATGCAATTAGTTACTCAGGCAGTATAAACAACAGGTTTATATTAAATAAAGAGAAAGGGTTTAATGCAGAGGTTAATTGGTTTTACAGTTCACCATCGGTACAGGGAACCTTTACAATAAGTGATTTCTCTAATCTCTCTGTAAGTCTGAACAAAAAAGTATTAAAAAACCGGGGTGAGATCATTGTTTTAGTTTCTGATATATATAGAGGAGAAAAGCAAAGAGTTACTACTAACTACTCTAATCAATATAATTATTTTGATGACTATACTGATACACAAAGCGTAAGGGTATCATTTAAATACAACTTTGGTAACCAGACAATAAAGAATGCTCCACAAAAACAGACCACAGAGGAGCAGGATAGGCTATAGTAAATCAGTACAGATAATTTACAAGGAGTAGCTATTTTAACGTTAGTTAATACAATTTAATTACTCTATAATATATCTTAGTTAACTCAATACTATAGTTCTGCTATGAATAAACCAAGCTATCTTAACTTTGATAATGATCATTACCCATGGAAGCCTGAAATAGACTACCGAAAACATCCTGAATTATATAAAGTAGGAAAGGGAGAACAGGGAGTATTGATATGCCAACCCTATAAGGGCGAAATAGGAAAGTACTGGCGCTTTAAGAACGTAGAGATAGCTATAGAAAGCAGCGAAAAAATATTTGAACTATTTTGTGAGTATTTAGACAGGGATGAATTTGTAGGCGCTGACATCGCGAGGAAATATTTGCAGATGGGCTATACACGGGCCCGCAGATATGCTAACTATAAGGGAGGTAAAAAGTACGATAAAGAAAATGACTATGAACCCTTAGAAAGGGGAACCGGCGAAGCCGAAAAAGCGAACGCGGCAGAAATCTTCTATAAGAAATGGAAGTTGGCAGAAGGGGATGATAAATACACCCATATGAAGCAAGAATGGAAGAAAATTTATGGATGATATTTTTCTTGGAAATATTACAATTTATAATGATAAACCCCTAAAAAGGCATTGCCACTTTGGGGGTTTATAATAGAAGCCCTTTAACTTAATAGGAACAAAATATTAATGCAAATTAATATTTCCAGTCAAATTCGTCTTTGTTATTAATTGTGGCACCCAGTTCCACACGGATAACCTCACCAAATTCTACACGGAATATAATCCAGTTAGCCTCATTAAACAGATTGTCTTCAGAATCATAGGTTTCTCTCTCAAAACCTGAAACCCCTTTTTCCTCCAACTTTTTCTTTAGGCTCTCCCACTCCTGACCCAAAACTTTTATAGAGAAAAGTTCTAAATCAGGATGTGCTGCTATTAGGTATCCTAATTTAAAATCTTCATCGGCATAAAAGGTAAGCCTTATCTTTTCTTTGTTATAAAGATAAATGGTATTATTATCATCATCTTTAAATTGGCGGGAAGGCTCCCCATAAATTGCTTTAACATCTTTTTCTTTCATGCCAAATAATAGTTGGCCAACCCCCGATTTTAAATTTATCTTCATAAACAGTATATAAACTTTTGTTAAGACAAAGTTACGGTTTTTAACATTAAAACCATAGCTGACAAGGGATAAGGGAATATTAAAATCAACATTAGAAATTCTAATGTTCACATTATGAAACCCTTAACTGCCATCTCTCGTAGCTTTATAGTATTGTTAACAACTAATATTAAATCATTATGAACAGAACATCTACTTTTTTAAAAGGTGTAGTGGTTTTTTGCTCTTTGGTTGGCTTAAGTGTCAATGCTCAGAGTATTACCGTAACGAACACAAACGACAGCGGCGCAGGGTCTTTACGACAAGCGGTAATGGACTCAGAGACAAACGGAACAATTATTTTTAATTCTTCCACAAATGGTACAGCCATTACACTTGAATCACCCATTACAATCGACAAAAACCTTTCCATTAACGGGAACGGTGTTGCATCTACTACATTAGACGGTGATGAGACTTCCAGAATCTTTACTATAACGAATGCCGTTAGTGTATCTATTAGCGATATTACGTTTACCGACGGTTATGCTGCAGATAACGGAGGTGCAATTTCTGCTACAAACAGCGGCTTAGTAATTACAAATGCAGCATTTACAAGCAATGAGGCAAATGGCGCCATGGCAGCACAAGGTGGAGGAGCAATTTATACTACAGGCACCCTTAATATAACAGGATGTAATTTTACTGATAACGACGCAACAGGTGCAGCCGGAAGCGGCGGTGCAATACTTTTAGGAATGGGCGGTAATCTTGCAGTAAATACCACAACATTTACTGAGAACACCTCTAACAGGGCCGGTGGTGCTATTGAGGGTAACTCGGGTGCAGATACTGCAATCACGCTTAATAATGTTACGTTTACAAATAACACTACTAATACCAGTCCGGGTAATGGCGGTGCAATACACATTACAGGTGCAGGAAATACGAGCGTTATCGGGTCAACGTTTATCGGTAATACAGCTGGTGCCGAAGGCGGCGCCTTATGGAATGGCAGCGGAACGATGACAATTGCATCGACTTCTATAACAAATAATACTGCAGCAGGTGCGGGTGCCGATCAGGGCGGCGGTGGTATTTATAACCTAAGCGGCATTTTAAATATCAATTCCGGGACTGTTATCACAGGCAACGATGCTACAGGAACTGCAGGTAGCGGTGGGGGTATCCTTAATGACGTGGGCGGTCGCCTAACTATCACGAGCGCGACAATATCATCTAACACGTCTAATCGTGCAGGTGGTGGTATAGAAGATAATTCGGGTGCGACAGGATCAGTAGTGTTATCAGATACAACTTTAGATAATAATATTACCTACATAACACCGGGCAACGGCGGTGGGCTTCACGTTACAGGCGCAGGCACAGTTACTATCACCAATGGTACCGTAACCGGTAATGAAGCAGGATCTGAAGGTGGAGGTTTATGGAATGGCAGTGGGACTATGACTATTACAGGAACTGTAATTAACAATAACAGCGCAGGCGGTGCAGAAGCTACCAATGGTGGTGGCGGAATTTACAACCTTAGCGGAACGGTAGTTATAAATACAGGAACTGAAATCACAAACAATACTGCAGATGGTACTGCAGGAAGTGGCGGTGGTATACTTAACGATGTTGGCGGTACGCTAACCATTAACAATGCCACTATAACAGGCAATACGTCTAACCGTGCAGGTGGTGGTATAGAAGATAATTCGGGTGCAGTGGGTTCGGTTTCGCTTACGAACGTGACTTTAAATAACAATACAACGAATAATGCGCCGGGTAATGGAGGCGGCCTGCACGTAACAGGTGCGGGTACAGTAACACTATCGGGCGGTACGGTGAACGGAAACGAAGCAGGATCTGAAGGTGGTGGTTTATGGAACGGTAGCGGCACCATGAGCATTGACGGTACTGTTGTAAATGGAAATACTGCCGGTGGTAACGATGCCACGAATGGTGGTGGTGGAATATACAATCTTAATGCCGGCACATTAACTATTGTGAATGCTACAATAAGCAACAACGTTGCAGACGGTACAGCAGGCAGCGGCGGTGGAATTCTTAATGATGTTGGCTCGCAGCTAACAATCACTGACACTGAGATTTCAGGCAATACAGCCGTGAGAGCAGGTGGTGGTATAGAAGATAATTCCGGTACAAGTACTATAATTTTAAACAATGTAGCATTAACAAACAATACGGTAACGGGCCCTCCGGGTAACGGCGGTGGTTTGCATATTACTGGTGGCGGAAGTGCAACTATTACAGGTGGAAGCGTGACAGGAAATACTGCTGTAGAAGGCGGAGGTTTATGGAATGCTACAGGTACAATGACTGTTAATGAAGTTACCATATCTAATAATACGGCTACAGGCGCAGCTATTACAGATGGTGGTGGCGGTATATACAATAATGGAGGTACGCTTAATGTAAACAGATCGACATTATCAGGCAACAGCGCTACAGGAATATTTGGAAGAGGCGGCGGAATCCACATAAATGGTGGTACTGCGACAATTCTAGTATCGACCATAAGCGGCAACAGCTCTATTACTAATGGTGGCGGAATTTATAACAACGGAATGCTGATGGTGAATGCTAATACTATTGCTCTTAATAATGCAATTATAAGCGGTGGTGGTATTTATAATAATGTTGAGGGCGGAGCAATCCTTAAGAATACTATTATTGCCGGAAATACAGCTATACTTTCCGGACGTGACGTATTTAGCGACAGCGGTAGTATAACATCAAACGGCTTTAACCTGATAGGGGTTTCTGATACCGAAGATTTTAGTGCGGTAGATAGCGATATAACCGGTACTGTTTTAGCTCCTGTTAATGCCGGTTTGTTGCCATTAGCAGATAACGGCGGTGAAACATTTACACACGCTCTTACCTGCCCTAATGTGGCTGCAGATATGGGAGGCACAGATGATAATTTCACAGATCAGGCAGAGATGGCTGTGTTTAACGGAAGGCGCGATATTGGCGCTTATGAAGCTCAGGAAGACTGCGACGTTACTGGTACAGAAGACTTTAATGTAGCATCAAGAAGTATGCTTTTCCCTAACCCATCTGTTAACGGGATCGTAACTATACAACTTGCAGGAAACCATAGTGCAACTGCTACTGTAGACATTTATGAAATTGCTACTGGTAAACTTGTACAGACATTAAAAATAAGTAGTACAAGCACACAATTTAGTGTAGACAATCTTGCGAGGGGTACCTATGCAGTTAGAATAACATCTGACAGAGCATCTGAAACTCATAAACTGGTTGTAGGCTTATAACATGTTTAGACATTAAATAAAGAGGCTGCCCAAAATATTGGACAGCCTCTTTTATTATAGCTATAAAAAGTTTACTTCTTAAACCTGATTTTACTTCCTGCCTTCACAATAATTTCAGAGCCTTCAGCAAGATATACGGACGCAGGTTCCTGCTCCTGCAAAAAAGCAAAGTTATCACCATATACCTTTTTAAAGTCAACATTTACATCGTAGCTTATAACTGGGTAAATTTGCCAGCGAGGGTGCGCCACTTCATATTCTGATGTAATAGTATCCGATATTTTTGTGTAGCCCCAAAAATGTTCTGTTATAAATTCTTCTTCACTATCCGGTACTATGTCTACAGGTGTTTTCTCTGCGATGGTTGTAATGGTGTTCCACTCCCCTTTCTTCCAATCATATTGTACCGTTAGTGTGTCGCCTTCCTCGGTCCAACTATGCTTAGTCTTTAGCGTTTCATAATTTTCATTATACAGCAAATTAGCCACAATACTCAAAGCCGGACGCGGTACAATTTCTTTTATAAACACCACACCTCTCTTGTATCCGTCGGTAGCTTTATGCTTTACATAAAAACGAAGGTTAATCTCCTCAAAATTAACATGGAAAGGTATTCGCAATTTAAGCATTTTAGTATCTACAAACATAAACCCGATAAGGCTTACATAACATGTGCCTTCCCAAATATCCAGCTCTGTATTAAAAGGCAGATAGGGTTTTAGAATTTCAGGATCTACAGCATAGTTAATCATGATAAGTTTTCGCCATTGGGCATCGAGAAATGTACGTTTTAGAGGTACCGAATTTATCATCGTATAGTAATTATTACTTCTTAATTAATCTGTAGCCGTCGGTTTCGAAACCATTTATTATAACTGTGTAAACGCCCGGAGTGAGAGAGGCAATATCAAGGGTATTTGTTATGCTTAACAGCACGCCGCCCTGAACTATACGTCCAGTCATATCTACAATTTGGTACTGCCTGCCTACAATGCTTTGAGGGCACTGTATTGTAAGGGTACTAAAAGCCGGATTTGGAAAAATAATAATTCCGGCCTCTTTGAGGGTGTTGGCTGTTATACCTGCTACATTTTGAAGGTAACTGCTTAAATATTCTGACAGATTAACAGTATGCAGCTTCTGCGGCACGTTAATTACAAACTGCTGGAAGTGTTCGTTAGAAAGGTAGTAATCTAAACCGTTAATGGTCGTGATTCCCTCTATCTGATGAAAATTCAATGACAGGTTCAGCTTTCGCTTATTACCCCCAAAAAAGTTATCTCCATCAAAATCATACAGCAGATAAATAAAAGGCTGCAGCGTTGTGCTGTAGCCACATAATGCTACTACTCTTTTATCCTGAATATAGGTTGCGCCGGTTATCAATCCGCCCACATTGTAGGTATCCTGTAATTGGGCAATATGTGTACCCGGCGTTTTAGGCAGGCTGTAAACACTTGTTTTACGACTCACCCATTGCTTAGTAAAAAGGTAAATGCTATCCCTGCTAACTATAATAGCTTCACAATCAAAATCAGTACTGTTATTACTCGTAGCAGCAAAATTGGATTGATTAGAATACGTAAAATTTATAGAATTGACAGTAGGGTTACCCGCCAAAAGCCCAACCTTATCAACCCTGAGTATCCTGAGGTTACTGCGGTTGCCGCTCACATTATTGCCTGTTTCAGCTATGTAAACATAGTTTTCATCCTGGTCTATGTCTTCCCAATCCTGATTAGAAGTTCCCGTAACAGCAAGCGTGTTTTCAAGGTTTCCGGTTAGTGAATTTAGCGAATATAGATTAATATCGGTATTATCGTTGTGAGTGTACAGGGATGCATCCCAAAGCAATAGTCCGGATGTCTCGTTTACTGTATCAGGCAGTGCAATTGTAGAAACAGCAGAAACAGTGGTCGAGGGATAGGTACAACTCCCGTCGTTGATAGTAGCGTTAGGATTAAAGTTACGCGAAAGTGGGTCTGTACAACCGTATACCTGAGCCTGCATTGCCTGTAAGCCTGGAAGAATTAGTAGTAAGAGGATAATTTTAGCCTTCATGAAAACAAATTTTGTTATTACTGAAGTTACCAATTATCATCCCCCAAACCCAATTATTTAGCATAAGTTTTATAGTGATTTCTTGAATTATTCAGCTTATAAATATTGTAAATATTATTTGATTAGAAAACACGAATACTATTCATATCTCTTCTATTGAAACGTCTTTTAGTTAATACCTTCCAAAAAATCTTTAGCAAAAGTTAAATGATTTAGAGAGATGTTTTTATGGCAGTATTTTTATTTCGAACATTAAAATAAACAGCATGAACAAATTAATCAGGGCACTCGTTGCAGGATGGGGCGCTAAAAAACTTGGTGGAGGGTGCGTAGGTACCATTGTAGTATTTGTAATAATTTACTACCTGTTAGGCTACTGCGACAGGATGTAACATCTATATTAGTTAGCCGTAGCGGCAATGGCCATAGCCTGCGCAGCTTTGTAATGATATACAGTTATCATTATTAAAAGCTGCTCCAATTCTGTTAATCCGAAATTGTCGCTACAGCTGATGGTATAGCCAGATGTAAATTTATTCCAGCTAAAGTCGGCTGTTATCATTAACAGCTCTTCATTTTTGTAATTAGTTAGCACATATCCATTAATGAATAATCCTTTCGGCTTAAATTCATAAAAATGGTTTTTATCGTTCGGCTTAATTATAGCTATACCCCCGTCCCACTGCGCTTTCAAATTAAATAGAATGCTGTTTCCCTGCCGTACCTCGTGGGCCGTTCCCCAAAAGCCTTTGCGTACAATAGTATAATTGTTTTCTCCAATAGTTAGCTTCGCTTTTGCCGAATACCAGTATTTATACTCTAAATTTCCTATAACATTACCATCTCTTACTATGCTATAGGTTCTGTTATTATCTGCAAAGACTTTTATATTAGACATAGAAATATTTCAGCAAATATAATAATAAAGCAGCTTCAGTTATTTAACGTTAGATTTAGCGCTGCTGATTGCTATGCAGACCCAGCAACTTAACTCTTTTGTGTGAAAGTAGTATTAAAACCATAGTACACACCATACTTAAATTGTAATTTTAATTACGGCAATTATAAGGGTTGATCTCGAAATTGTAATGTCATTAATTATAAAACTATACTATGAAGGCAATCTGGAAAGGAAGCATAAGTTTTGGGCTTGTAAACATTCCAATAAAACTCTACAGCGGTACGAATCCGCACAACATAGACCTGGATATGATTCGCCAGAAAGACAAATGCGCCATACAGTATGTGCGTGTATGTAAGAAGGATGGGCAGGAAGTGCCATGGGACGAAATTGCAAAAGGTTACCGTAAAGAAAATGGTGATTACGTGATAATAGACAAAGATGATTTTGCTAAGGTAGCTCCGGAAAAAACACAAACTATAGATATTTTTGAGTTTATTAAGGAGGAAGAGATCCCGTCTAAATATCTTGAAAAACCTTATATAGTAGAGCCGGCAAAGGAATCTAAAAAGGTATATGCTTTACTTAGGGAGGCCCTTAAAAAGTCGGAGAAAGTTGGCTTATGCAAGTTTGTAATGCGCACCACACAGCACTTGGGCATCCTCAAAGTTGAGGATGATGCTATATTATTAATACAAATCAGGTTTAATGATGAACTTCGTGATCCTGAAGAAGCGACGCTTATCCCAACCGATATTACCATATCTAAGAAAGAACTGGATATGGCACTTACCATAATAGACCAGTTAACAGAATCGTTTGAGCCATCAAAATATAAAGACACCTATAAGGAAGATCTTATTAAGATGATAAAAGCTAAAGCGTCGGCTAAAGGCGACGAAAAACCTGCCCCTGCCCCACGCAAGCGTAAAGCTGCAGGTGCTAAAGATGATTTGCTGGAGCAGCTAAAGGCCAGCCTTGCCGCTATAAAAAATTAGCCTAAAATTATAATACGCCATGGAAAAGCTATCTGAATATAATAAAAAAAGGGATTTTAATAAGACTGCTGAGCCGGAAGGCAAGGTTAAGAAGGGCGGTAAAGAGCTGCATTTTGTAGTGCAAAAACATGACGCATCCCGTCTTCATTATGATTTCAGGTTAGAAATAGATGGCGTATTAGTAAGTTGGGCCGTGCCAAAGGGACCGGTTGCTGACACTTCTATAAAACGCCTTGCAATGCATGTGGAAGACCACCCGATGGATTATATTGATTTTGAAGGTACCATCCCTAAGGGTGAGTATGGCGGAGGGACAGTTATGGTATGGGATACGGGGACCTATTTGGCTGAGGGTAGCGAAAACGTTGCTGAAAGCGAAAAGCTGTTACGTAAAATGTATCATGACGGTAACATTAAAATCGTGATGAACGGCAAGAAACTTAAGGGTTCTTACCACATGATACAAATGCACGGAAAGGACAAGGAATGGCTATTACTTAAAGGTAAGGACGATTACGCCGATAAAAAGGAATTCGACCAGACATCAGTCTTAACCGGGCGTACACTTGAAGAAATAGCAAGCGACAAAAAATCTGATGTGTGGGAAAGTAACCATGAGAAAAAAGCAGAAAGCAAAAAACCTAATAAGATAGATTTAGACGAAGATAGCGAGGAGGCAAATGAACAGACAACGGCACCCGATGCTTCTTTTGCCTTTACCGCCGATGATGTTGCGAATGCTAAAAAGCTGAATGAATTCCCTGTGGGATGGCTACCGCAATTGGCAACGCTAACTGATGAGGTTTTTGATAACGAAGAATGGATATATGAGACAAAATACGATGGCTATCGTGCCCTTATTGAGATAAACGATGGTAACGTTAACCTTGTATCGCGTAATGCTATATCCTTTAATGACCGTTACAAAAAGTTAGTCAAAGCATTTGAGGTTATAAACAATGATGTCATTTTAGATGGAGAGATCGTAGTTGAAGACGACAAAGGCATGAGTCATTTTCAATGGCTGCAGTATTATGGTGAGAATCCTAACCGCGGCGCGTTAAAGTGCTATGTGTTTGACATTTTATACTTTAATGGTTTTGATCTTACCTCGCTTGAACTCCATCAGCGGAAACGTATACTGGAAGCTTTACTGCCACAGTCTGATGAAATTGTCTATTCAGGTCACGTAGTCGGGAACGGCAGCAAGGCGCTAAAGGAAATGGAAAAAAATGGAGGTGAAGGCCTAATGGCTAAAAAAGCATCCTCTAAATACTATTTAAATAAAAGGAGTAAAGACTGGCTCAAAATTAAAATCAGCAAAGAGCAGGAAATGGTTATTGGCGGCTTTACCGATCCTAAAGGGTCACGTCCCGGCTTTGGCTCACTCCTTTTAGGATATTATGAAGACGGTAAGTTTTTATATTCTGGTAAAGTAGGTACAGGCTTTAATGAGGAATCACTTAAAGATATGTACGAAAAGCTGACAGCTTTAGAACAAAAAACTTCACCTTTTGCCGTTAAGCCAAAGGAACCACGTGCACACTGGATTAAACCTGAACTCGTAGCACAAATTAAATACAGTGAGTGGACAGAGACAAATAGCCTGCGCCACCCTGTTTTTATAGGACTGCGTACTGATAAGGATCCTAAAGATGTGGTAAGGGAACGCCCTGCGGTGACTGAAGATATTGTAAAAGAAGAAAAGACGACAAAGAAACCGGCTAAGGCAAAAGCAGAAAAAAAACCTACAAAAGAGACAAAAGCTAAAGCCGACACCAATAAAGAGGAAAAGGAAAAAAAACCTGCAAAAAAAGCAGAACCTAAAACTAAGAGTATCCCTAAAACTTCAAAAAAGAAGTCAGGATACGATACCTCTAAAGTTGAAGTGACTCACCCGGAAAAGATATTTTGGCCCGAACAGGGTTATACAAAAGGTGACGTGATTGCCTATTATGATGAAATGGCCGAATATATACTGCCTTACATAAAAGACAGGCCGGAAAGCATGCGACGCACCCCGGATGGTATTGTGAAGGAGGGATTCTTTCAAAAAAATGTGGCAGGTATGGTTCCTGAATGGGCACAAACTGAAAAGATACATTCCGATTCCACAAATGAAGATATTGAGTACCTTATATGTAACGATAAAGAAACCCTTATTTACATGGCTAATCTGGGATGTATAGAGATTAACCCGTGGAGCAGCAGGTTAGAAACACTTGATAATCCCGATTATATAATTTTTGATCTTGATCCCAATAAAACGACAATCAAAAATTTAGTTACAACAGCTAAAAAAGTAAAAGAAATACTGGATAGCTTAAATATAACCGGATACCTTAAGACCTCTGGGGGGAAAGGACTGCATGTATTTATACCTATAAAACCAAAATACACTTACGAGCAAAGCAGGGACTTCTCGCACATCATCAGTCAGGCCGTTAACGCTGCGCTTCCTGATATTACAAGTCTGGAGCGGATGCCTAAAAAACGTGAGGGTAAAGTATACCTCGACTTTTTACAAAATGGAAAAGGCAAGACTATGGCGTGTGCTTATTCGCTCCGCCCTCGTGAAGGGGCAACTGCAAGCACTCCGTTAGATTGGGACGAACTCGATGATACCTTCGATATTAAGGACTACAACATCAAAACGCTGCCAAAACGCGTAAAAGAAAAAGGAGATTTATGGGCGGGCTTTTTTAAAGACGCGTTAGATTTAGAGGAAGTCTTAGAAAAGCTGGGATAATGTGTTGACGAGTTCTTCAAAGTAAGATCTACCAAATAATATTCAGAGGTAAAAATGAAAAAAGCCCCAATCGTTTATAACGCTGGGGCTTTTAATTCTATTAGGAGAAGTTATGCTTTCGCAGGAGCGGATAACTTAAATGTAAGTTCCGGGGATATGGCCGAACGCTCAAATTTAATTCTGCCTGCCATAGTTTCTATAACTACAGTGCCTTCGCTTAATTCAGCTATTTTACCATGTATTCCACTTTTTGTAACTACTTTATCACCTGTTTTAAGGCCGCCTTCAAATTCTTTTTCCTGTTTAAGCTTTTTCTGCTGAGGCCTCATCATGAAAAAGTAAAATACTATGATTACTCCTATTAAAGGTAAAAAATTACCTAATGCTCCAAATTGTTCCATTATCTACTTTTATTATTGAGCTGCAGGTGCAGGTGTTACGCCAATTCCGGCAGATTCAATATTCGCTTTAAAATCAACAGTTTCTGTACCTTTTTCTGTATTTAGTGTAAGGGTTACAGTCTTAGAAACGTTTCCACTCTTACCTGCAGAATCGAATACTACGCTAACCTCGCCAGATCCACCTGGTTTTACAGGCTCTTTTGTGTAATTTGGTACTGTACAGCCGCAGCTTGCCTTAGCATCGCTTATCACAAGGTCACCGGTACCTGTGTTCGTGAATTTATAAGTGTAATTTACTTTTTCTCCTGCTTTGATAGTACCAAAATCATGCGACGGATTTTCGAATTTAATAACCGCTAATTTTCCTGATTCGGCATGTGCCATTTCCGCTTTCTTAGCCGTTGCATCATCTATTGTTAACGCAGCATTTTCTTTTTTGCATGATGCCAGTGCTAAAGATGCTATGGCAAGCATGGCTACTGATTTTCTTATCATAATTTAAATATTTATAGTTTTACATTAAACCTCTTCCGGTTTTTATAAGTTTATTGTTTGTCTGGTAATCCTTTACAATATTATCAAGAATTCCGTTTATAAAAATACTACTTTTTGGGGTACTGTACTCTTTAGCGATTTCCAGATACTCATTAATTGTAACCTTAACAGGTATAGACGGGAATTTCAGGAATTCGCAAATTGCCATTTTTAAAATAATCGAATCTATCTCGGCAATCCTGTCAGTATCCCAGTTAGGGGTCTTGTCTAAAAACTCCTTGGCCAATTCCTTATCATTAAGGATCGTTTTCCTGAAAAGATCGCGTACAAAATCTTTATCGTCGCTGTCTTTGTAAATTTTAGGCACAAAAAACGCATCGCGTCCGTCCGGCGTTATTAGCGCAAGTTGCTTGCTTATAAGGGTGTTTACAACCGGTATGTCATCTACCCAGGTTAGCTTATGGTCTTCAAGGTATTCATAAAGCTTCTCATTAGGAGCAACAACCTCAGTAAATAGTTCATTTACAAATTCTCTGTCTTCTTCATAGCTACTGGTAGATGTCTGCATGTATTTTTGGTACACCTCACTCGCCTTTACCGCTTCAAGCAAGATCAATATATAGTCATCGTTTTTTTTCCAGTTATCAATTTTATTATCAGCCATAGCAATACTAAGCGGATTACTTTCTGCGAGCAGCATCAGCACGGCATTGTTAATAAACTTTTTGTTTGGATTACGCTCCTGTGCGGTTGCAAGGTGCTTTTTTTGCGATTTTTCTATAAATTCTTCTTCACTATTTCGCAATTCTACAAGTGCAGAAACCATAATGAGGTATAGGTCGCGAATATTTTCTATGCTATTTAAAAGAAACTTTTCTTCTTTTTGCAGGTCATCTGAATTGTTTTGGTGCATTGAATAAATGGATTGCATCACCTTTACCCTGATATGTCTTCTATTTAACATTCGCCTATAAGAACTTTTAAAATTAACAAGGCGAAAGAAAAGATTTCTTTCGCCCTGCAAAATTAAGAATATTATTTTTTTACGCTAATTATTTAGCGGTTTCTTTTTTCTTGTCGTCAATACGCTTCTGTGCAATCTGCATTGCAGCCTGGTGTGTAGTAATGCTGTTCGCCTCTGCAAAATGGAAAATCTCTAATGTAGTATTATAAATATTTTCCGTTCTCTTAAGCGCTTCAGCTTTATCATACCCCACAATCTCTGCGTATACATTTATAATACCACCGGCATTAATAAGAAAATCGGGTGCATAGCTTATTCCTTTTTCCATTAGTATTTTACCGTGTACCTGTTCTACAGCAAGCTGATTATTAGCAGCGCCTGCAATAACCTTTGCTTTAATCCTGTTTACAGTCGTATCATTTATAGTTGCGCCAAGAGCACAAGGAGCATAAATATCTACATCAGCACTATAAATATCGTCGCCGGCAAAAATTTGGGCACCATATTTAGCAGATACGTACTGAAGCTTTTCTTCGTTAATATCTGTTACCTGTATTAATGCGCCTTCTTTTGTAAGGTAGTCAATTAGTGTTTCGCCTACATGGCCTACACCCTGTACTAATATCTTTTTACCATTTAATTTGTCAGAACCAAACTGGTGCATTGCAGCGGCCTTCATACCCATGTAAACACCGTAAGCGGTTACCGGAGAAGGATTGCCTGATCCTCCCCTGCTTTCAGAAATGCCTGTAACAAATGGGGTAACATCGCGTATGAGGTCCATATCTTCGGTAGTAGATCCTACATCTTCTGCGGTTATATATTTTCCGCTAAGCGAGTTAACAAACTGTCCGAAGCGTGTTATCATCTCGGGCGTTTTATCTGTAGCAGCATTGCCTATAATAACTGCTTTACCGCCACCCAGGTTTAAACCTGATATTGCCGACTTATAAGTCATACCTCTAGACAACCTTAAAACATCGTTAAGTGCTTCCCATTCATTAGCGTAGCTCCACATGCGGGTACCGCCAAGCGCAGGACCCAAAACCGTATTATGGATGCCGATTATTGCTTTTAATCCAGTATCTTTGTCATGACAAAAAACAACCTGCTCATGATCGTTAAATGATGGCTGGCCAAACACCGGGTCAACTTTTATTAGCTCGTTAGCTTTTATAACTTCTGCTACCATAATAAGTATTTAAATTTGAATATTAATTCGTAAACGTATAACAAATTTACACATTTAATTATTAATTGGGTTCAAAAAGAGATTTTTTTATGATATCATCAGTTTACGAAATCGGTTTTTAAATATAATTTATAGAATTATTATCAATAGAATTAACACATTTACATCTTAGAGAAGGTAATTGTAATATAATAGCATGAAAGAATTACAGTATTTAAACAAATATTTTATTAAATATAAATTTCAATTTCTCTTAGGAATTGTTATGACTGTGGCAGCACAAATATTTGCGCTATACACTATAAAATTAGTTGGAGACTCTATCAAAGACACTCAAACGTTCCTTGAAACCAACACTATGAGAGAGGCGGTAATACGTGAAAGCCTAATGCATAACCTCATATTAATTGTAGTTACTACACTAATAAGTGGATTGCTCACCTTTTTTATGAGGCAAACCCTTATTGTTATGTCAAGGCATATAGAGTTCGACTTAAAGAACGAGGTGTTTCGCCACTACGAAAACCTGTCACAAAGTTTTTATAAGCGTAACCGTACCGGCGACCTTATGAACCGTATTAGCGAAGATGTTAACCGTGTGCGTCAGTATGTGGGTCCGGCAATTATGTATGCGCTTAATACTATTGTACTCTTTATTGTTATTATAACACAAATGTGCATAATATCGCCTAAGCTTACATTATTTACACTTTTGCCCCTACCCATATTGGCCTATAGTATATACTGGGTAAGCAGGGAAATCAATAAGCGCAGCACAGCGGCACAGCAAAACTTAAGTTTACTGTCCAGTTATTCTCAGGAAATGTTTTCAGGGGTACGGGTAATTAAAGCATACGCTCTTGAAGGACAAAAGCAGGAAGGCTTTAAAGACCTTTCCCGAGACAGCGTTAAAAAGAACATGGCCCTGGCAAAGGTAAGTGCCCTTTTTGGACCATTAATGATCCTGCTTATAGGCATAAGTAACCTGGTAGTTATCTATGTAGGCGGACGTATGTATATAAACGGAACTATTGCCGATCTTGGAACTATAGCTCAATTTATACTCTATATTAACAAGCTAACATGGCCAGTTGCATCCTTAGGATGGATATCGAGCATGGTGCAGGATGCCGAAGCATCGCAAAAACGTATTAACGAGTTCCTTAAAACAGTACCGGATATACAGAACAATAATGTTAACCACACACCTATATTGGGCCAGATTGCATTTAACAATGTAAGTTTTACTTATGATGATACGAACATTACTGCGTTAAAGGATGTATCATTTACTGTTAATAAAGGTGAAACATTGGCAATACTGGGTCGTACGGGTTCCGGTAAAAGCACCGTACTCTCGCTTATCAGCAGATTGTATGATGCTAATGGCGGCGTTGTAAGCATCGACAATGAGAATATTAAAGAGTTGAACCTCTATGATCTTCGAAACAGTATAGGCTTTGTCCCTCAGGATGCTTTCCTGTTTAGCGACAGTATCAGGAACAATATAAAATTTGGAAAAGAAGACGCTACGAACGATGAGATTGTTGAAGTGGCCAAACAAGCCGTAGTACATCATAACATTGAAAGCTTTACCCACCAGTACGAAACAATATTAGGCGAGCGCGGTATTACGCTATCGGGCGGGCAGAAACAAAGGGTATCTATAGCAAGGGCAATGATTAAGGACGCACCCATATTGCTGTTAGATGACTGCCTATCTGCCGTAGATAACGAAACTGAAGAGGCTATACTTAATAACCTCATGGAATTTTGCAAAGACAAAACTACCATCATAGTAAGCCACAGGGTGTCCTCTGCAAAGAACGCAGATAAGATTATAATACTTGAAGATGGTAAAATCATAGAACAAGGAACTCATAACCAATTGTTAAGCCAGCAGGGATATTACAAAGAATTATATCTTAAACAAATTTCTGAAAAAGAAATGCTGTAAAATGTTGCATTGTTTAGTTTTTTTTTGGATTTTTGGTAACTACATAAACCATATAAAAGAACAGGGGTATGAGAGAACATGACATGCTGGAAAAGGAAGAAATCTTTTCTAAAGTTTTAAGGGCAGGAAGAAGGACGTACTTCTTTGATGTAAGGGCTACCAAGGCCGACGACTATTACATTACCATAACCGAAAGCAAAAAGTTTACTGAAGAAGATGGTTCTTTTCACTTTAAAAAACACAAAATCTATCTTTATAAAGAAGACTTTGTAGCTTTTAGGGAAATTCTTGACGAAATGACCAACTATGTTCTAAGCAACAAAGGCGAAGAGGTTATTTCTGAAAGACACCAGAAAGATTTCAGGAAATTATTTGGCGACAAAGACGAGGAAATCCTCGCTACTACAGGTAGTTTTACAGATATTAATTTTGATGATATTTAATAGCGTAGATACACCTTACTAAAAATTTTGAGGGTCCGAAAAACAAAAGGTTTTTTGGGCTTTTTTATTTTAAGCGTTTCAAAAATAAATGGTAAAATAGACTTTAGCAACTATAAACCAAAACCTCAAACAACGCTACTACCCTATCCGCAGTCCGTTTTCAACTTTAAAATCGGGAGCAAGTAATATAACATCGCCACTCTCCCCCATTGCCCCAAGCACTAAACATTCGCTCATGAATTTTCCTATCTGCTTCTTTGGGAAATTTATAACAGCAATAATCTGCCGGCCGACTAAAACATCTTTTGTATACCGCTGCGTTATCTGCGCTGATGTTTTCCTAATACCAATCTCTGCACCAAAGTCTATTGCAAGCTGATAAGCCAGCTTACGCGCTTCAGGAAAGTCGTTAGCCTGTACTATTGTACCTACACGCATTTCCGTTTTTTCAAATTCTTCCCAAGTTAGCATAGAAATCATGGTTTTTTTGTGTAGCAGTTTATTTTTTCACCACTATTCTTTTTACAATCTTTTGCGATCCGTTATCTAATTCAGTAATGTATATACCTTCCTGTAGCTGACTAACATCGATTAGCACTTCATTTGAAGTAAAGGTGCTCCGGTATACATCTGAGCCGAGCAAATTGTACATTTTTACTGTTAAAAACTGAATGTCGTCGTTTACAAAAATCTTTAATTTGTCTGTAGCCGGACTGGGGTAAATACTAACGTTTTCAGAAGTAAAAGATTTTATGCCAACTGCAGGCTGGTTTACCGGATTTAATCGTGCCAATGAAGCCCCATCGGCAGAGCGTCCGCCCAGAAGCATTTTTCCGTCGGGCTGAATTGCAACCGCCTCAATATAATCATGCAGATTAGTTGTTCCAAAATAAAATGTTTCTTCACCATTAGTGCCAAAATCAGTAAAAGGCGTGCCGTCCATATTATAGCTTGCCACTGTATAATCATAATTGGTGCCCAAACCAGTCTGATATGCTACAGTTACTTTATCATTGGTAACCATAACGCCGGAACCAGAGCTACTCCAGGTTTGAGGTTCCTTAACAAGTAAGCCTCCATTACCAAAACCGGACAATAAATTACCTTCAAGGTCAAATCCTACAGTAAGACCATAATGCCCTGAAGTATTTGAAGTTTCATAACTTCCTGTAAAAAATATTTTACCATCATTTGACAGGTGTAAGTAGTCTAACCTGTTTCGTAAAGATGCGAAAGGGATACTCCTCTCACCCTGATCAGCAAAACTTGTATCTAAAGCACCATCGGGGGTGTATTTAACCAATCCAATACTGTTAGAATAATAGCCCTCATAAATACTATTGTCTGGAGCTATAACCAATCTACCACTATCGGCAATAAATCCACCAGTTCCAAAACTAGTATCGGTAGTTCCATCCGGGTTAAGTCTGGTTAAGTGTCCATTGTTGAAGCCGGCCGATGCTAATACTTTATTTCCTTGTAAAGCCATTAATCCTGCACCCTGATAACCCGGTCTATTCTCGGTATATACACCCTGATCACGGAACGTAGTGTCCAGACTGCCATCACTATTAAATCTTACAATAATAAAATCATAATCCCCAGCATTATCTGTTTGGTCTGATGTTGATCCACTTACCATAATCTTACCATCGGGCAATATTAAAACTTTGGCCGGCACACATTTGGCATCATAGTTAAAAAATACTGTTCCTGTGTAAGCAGATACCGGTCCCTCGCCTGGAGTTCCAAATGTAGCGTCCGCCGACCCATCGGGCATAAGCCTTTTTATAAAAAATCTGTCCGTTGGGCGGCCAAAATTGTAATTACCGACAGTAATAATTTTACCATCGGGTTGAACGGCAATATCTCTGATCCATTGATTAGAACTAAAAGAAAAATTTAGCTTACCATCGACACCAAAGGTATTATCTAATATAGTTTGGGCACTAACAGATATCGTTGACAGACATAGTGCTATATTTAACGAAACATAAAGTTTTTTCATTTCTATAAAGGCTGATTTTGAAACAAATATAATATATTATGTTAAGAAGCTGGTTCTTCTACTTATATATTGATACGAAACAGCTCGTTTTATCAATTAGTCTTATGTTTTTATATCACAGTTTAGCCTGCTATGGCAACATAAAGCATCTAAAAATAAAGGCCACCCTTAGGTAGCCATCATCTTAATTCTTTGTACAAAATACTTAGTACTATTTTACATCCATTAGTTCTACATCAAATATCAATGTAGCATCAGGAGGTATAACCCCACCGGCACCACGGGATCCGTAGCCTAAGTGAGAAGGAATAATAAAACGTGCTTTATCACCTACTTGTAATAATGCGATGCCTTCATCCCATCCTGTTATTACCTGACCAACACCCAACTGAAAGTCGATAGGCTGTTTGCGGGTATATGATGAATCGAACACTTCACCAGATTCTAATGAACCTTTATAATGAACAGATACTTTTTTACCTTTTTCCGCTTTCTTACCGTCGCCTTTCTGGATTATCTTGTAACGCAGGCCACTTTCGGTCTTTTCAAAACCTGCTGCTAATTTTTCCATAGCTTCTTCAGCCTGTTTTTTACCTTCTGCAAGACGTTTCTCTCTCGATCCCTCAAAGGTGCGAAATGCCTCAATAGCATTCCAGTTTTTTGCCTCGTCGCCTTCACGAATAATTTCTAAAGTCTCTATTATATCATCCTGAGCAATAGCATCTACTACATCCTGTCCTTCTATTACTTTACCAAAAATAGTATGCTTGTTATCTAACCATGGCGTAGCTACGTGAGTAATAAAAAATTGGGAACCGTTACTTCCGGGACCTGAATTTGCCATAGACAATGCTCCCGGAGCATCATGTTTTAGCGTAGGGTGAAACTCATCGTCAAACTGGTAACCGGGACCACCTGTTCCTCTGCCTAAAGGACAGCCACCCTGAATCATAAAATCAGGAATAACACGGTGAAATTTAAGTCCGTTATAAAAAGGTTTACCCTGCGGTTTCTCGTTATTTTCAAGATTACCTTCTGCCAGTCCTACAAAGTTACCTACAGTTCCGGGCGTCAGGTCATAAGTAAGCTTCACAAGGATAGCTCCTTTATTGGTATTGAATTTTGCGTAAATTCCGTTTTCCATTATTGTTATATTAAATTATAAGGTGCTAATTTACGAATTATTTTTAACCCTGTTTAAGTAATGCTCTTAACAAAAAGGTAAATTAAAAAACACTCCTTTGTAAGCAGACTTTGCAAATGAGAAGTTCTAAATACCCTCTGTATACTTTTTAAAATTGTTAAGAATAGATTGCCAACCTTCCCGTTGCATTTCTACAGGATTTACATCCTCACCTTCAAAGGTCTCTGCAACGTGAGTTTCATTCCCGGTGTCAGTAAACTTTATTACCACGGCTCTTCCATCACCCAGAGTGTAAGCAATAATTTCTTTCTCTATTACCTCATCATATGTTCCTTCAAAATCAAAACCGTAGCTTCCATCTTTTGCTTCCATACGCGCTGTGAATTTTCCGCCGGGGCGCAGGTCATTCTCCGTCTTTGGCGTATGCCAGTCGTCTGAAGCGAAATTCCAGTTTACAATGTGCTTTGGATCTGTCCAGCATTCCCAAACTTTATCTAAGGGAGCGTTAACAAATACTTCTACAGCTATTTTAATTTTCTCTGGTGTTTCCATAATTATTATTTATAAGAGATTGATATTTATTGCGATTATCGATGAGTGCCCAAATATTTATTAATGTTAAAACTACAGCAATAGGGAGACCATCGGGCATATTAAAAATATTGGTTAGCAATATCCCCACCATAACGGGAAGGATTATTATGGCACCCAGCGCTCGGTATCTATTGGTTATAATCAATGCTCCACCTATTATTTCAACGACACCACTAAAGGCATAAGCCACCCGATATCGGTAAAAGCCTGCATAACTTTAACGGAACTCTCAGGCATTTTTTCGGGCATGGGCATGTAATTAAAAAACTTGTTTAGCCCGGCATTAATATACATAAGCCCAAATAGGAGGCTTACAACGAATAGAATTTTATTTTTCATTTTTCTATCTTGTAATTGGTTGTTATTCTAATAATTAAAATTAGCGATTTATATCTTTTAATATTAGAAAATAAGTATAAACTTTAAATATTTAGCGCGTGGCAATTGAGCATACTTGACGGATTATCCTTATTTTTGCGTAAATTTCTTACCACAATGGAAAGCCTTTTCGACCCTCAGGGAAACCAAAATATATTAGACCGTATTGATAATTTATCTCCTATTACACTCTCTCAATGGGGCAAAATGACAGTAAGCCAAATGCTGCTGCATCTTCAAAAACCTATTGATTTAGCCTATGGCAAACTTCACATTGCACCGCATTGGAAAAGTTACTTCTTCGCAAAATCGTATAGAAAAAAACTGAACGATCCTAAGTTGTTTCATAAGGATCAATCTACAATAAAGGAGTTTATAGTTACCCATGAGCCAAAGTTTGAAGAAGCAAAACAAAGCTTAAAAGAATCAGTTGCTGTTTTTGCACGCGATGGACACAAGGCTATCAAAACCACCCGACACCCTCTTATGGGAGAGATGAGTCCCAGTGAATGGGACATATTACAGTGGAAGCACTTGGACTACCACCTAAAACAATTTGGGGTTTAATTGAACAATTTTCTGATGTACCAATTTGAACACACTGGTACATCAGGATAGATTCTTTGCTTAATTGAATAATTACTATGATCCCGTACAATTGTTATATTAAATAATTGATAAATTGATTTACTGAATTATGCGCATTGATATTATTACCGTTTTGCCTGAATTGTTACGCAGCCCGTTTGAAGCATCTATATTAAAACGCGCGCAGGATAAAGGCATTGTAGAGGTACACTTACATAACCTGAGGGACTACAGCACCAACAAGCATAAAAATGTGGATGATTACCAGTTTGGTGGTGGCGCGGGCATGGTCATGATGATAGAACCCATAGATGCTGTGATTACCAAACTTAAGGCAGAACGAGAATATGATGAGGTAATATACATGAGCCCCGATGGCGAGACGCTTAACCAGCGTATGGCCAACAGTATGTCTTTACTGCAAAATATTATTATTTTGTGCGGGCATTACAAAGGTGTAGACCAGCGCGTTCGCGATCAGTTTATAACTA
>Ga0265798_10000136_pt1 | contig 141933 bp, 132 predicted proteins | sample P3T30metagenome_FD_192430 | JGI IMG/M metagenome (GOLD analysis project Ga0265798, IMG submission 192430) | Plant litter microbial communities from East Loma Ridge, Irvine, California - P3 T30 | ecosystem: Environmental > Terrestrial > Plant litter > Unclassified | place: USA: California...
AGAGCATCCAAAAAGTCTCATCATCTGATTCTATTCTGCCTTCTGCCTGAGTATAACCACCCAATAAAATTCCCTGGGTTAAATCTTTATTCTTTTCTCTTTCATCTTTTCTCTGAATCACATTCATGCCCATTAGAACATCCCGGTTCTTAAAATTGTAAGATTTCTGCCATATTTCCTCACCTTTGTCATTTAAAGAAATCAACCAGATATCGGTCCCTTCTTCAATGCCCACAGATTTATTTCCGAATCTTTCAGATCTCGATTCTCCGCCAATGATAAATCCCGTAGAAGTCATAGCTAAAGTTCGCAGGTGATCATCACCTTTACCACCAAAGTTCTTTTCCCATTCCACTTTTCCATCTTTGCTCAGCTTCACCACCCAGAAATCTCCTTCCCCGAAGTTTTCAGACTTTTTTGCATAAATAATAGGTGATGGGTAATTGGTAATATCTGAAGATCCTCCTTTTGCGTTCGGATGGGTATTACTCATTACCGATTGTTTATTACCCATATCATAAGCTCCGCTTCTGGAATACACCCCTAACAATGCACCTCCGTCAACCGTAGGAATCATCTTCTCCACTTCATCAAGACCACGTCCTCCTAAAATGATTTGTGAAAGCTCTTTTCCGTTTTTATCGATTCTTGAAATCAATACATCTTTAGATCCAAAACCTTTCGGTGCATTCTGAACATTTCCGGCAACAAAAAATCCAAAATCTGTAGTCTGAACCACCGCTCTTGCTTCCTCATCCTGAGAAGTTCCCAGAGTTTTCTGCCACAGCTCATCACCAAATTCATTGATTCTGATCAGCCAGATATCAGATCCGCCTTTAGCATCCTCTTTTTTATCCAAACCTTTTCCGGAGTAAGAAGTTCCGGCTAAAAGAAATCCTCCTTCCTGCGTAGCGACGGTAGCCGAAAGAAAATCATGGTTCTGCCCTGAGAAATACTTTTCCCAGACTTCTTCACCTTGTTGATTAAGCTTAACAAGATGGAAATCGTAACCGTTGTTAGCCTGTTGTTTATTTGAAGTTGAACTTCCTGCACCCAGCTTCCCGCTTCCTGCTTGTATACTGCTACCTGTAATTAAATATTGCTGATCGATGGTTGTGGTGGCCTGAGAGAGAAAATCCTGAGTAGAGGATTTAATATCTTTCTGCCATACCACATCCTGAGCAAACCATACGGCAGTTGTGCATAGTAGAGCTGCACTCATGTAGAGTTTTTTCATCGTTATGTTTTTAATAATTGTTATTAATTTTTTTTGCGAATTTAACTTTTTTTAACAGAGGCTACAACAGTTTAATTAATGTAATATTAATGAGTTTATTTATTCCAAAGATAAAATTGTAATGCGACAGAAGTGACGTGTTTGAAATGTTTCAGCTAAATTTTTAAGTCTTATAAGATGAAGGTTTATCCCATTACTTAAAGTGGTTATGAATTTTAATCTAAATAAGTTTATATATTATTAAGCTAATGTTTTAAAATATGAGTATTATTATTCCACAGTTTTTTTGTAACATATATATTTTAGAATTTGATATTTTTTGTTGTTAAGCGTAAGTAGAAATTCTATTTAAAGTTTTCTTGTTTTATAGAGAACTGAAAAAAGCACAATCTGGAAATGACCTATATAAACAGGTTTAAAAAGGAACCAAAAATTCAGAAAAATCTGGTTTAGCATTTAATTTGTAAATAAATATCTTGTGATACGAATTATCATTCTCATAAGTGAACTTCTATTATCAAGATAATTTGCTCCAAACATTTCTTCAATCAAACAATTTCTTCTAAAATAGGCGGATCGAGTTTTTATTTTCGGTCAAATCTTATGCTCCGACCGATACAGAAAGTATAAAGATATTTTCGGAAAATACAGCAAGTTTCGGATTTTCTACCTCTTCACAAATTCCAATCTTTGCATCAGAATTTAAAACTAAAACAATGCAGAGATTTAAAAATAAGTTCGCAATTATTACAGGCGGAACAAAAGGTATGGGCTTTGCCACAGCCCAACAATTCATTAAGGAAGGCGGCCGTGTGATTATCACGGGACGAAGTAAGGAAACGGTAGATAAAGCAGTAGAAAGATTAGGAACAAATGCGATCGGTATTGTTTCCAACGCAGGCAATATGAAAGACATATTGATTTTACGGGAACAGGTAAAGCACCATATCGAACACATTGACCTCCTTTTTGTCAATGCCGGTTACGGAAAATTCGGTTCAGTTGAAGATGCTGACGAAGCCCATTTTGACGAGTTGTTCAATATGCTGGTAAAAGGGACGTTTTTTACTGTTCAGCAAATAGTACCTTTAATGAAAAGCGGAAGTATAATTATCCTGAATACATCTTTTGTTACCGAGATTGGTACTTCCAGTTTTTCAGTGTATTCGGCAGCAAAATCAGCCGTTCAGTCATTCATCAAAACTTTTGCTGCAGACCTTACAGAAAAAGGTATTCGTGTGAATGGCATCAGCCCGGGACACATCAAAACCAATATTTTCAACAATACAGGTCTAAACAGAGAACAAATTGAGGGAGCTATTCAAAGTCTTATTCCTACCATTCCATTCAAAAGACTGGGTGAACCGACGGAGATAGCCAATGCCGTATTATTTCTTGCGTCGGAGGAAGCTTCATATATTCACGGGACGGAACTAACAGTAGACGCAGGAATTTCAGTAATCAGATAATAGAAAAGGAGTCGAAGGAAACAGAATGGGAAATTGTTACAAATGAATTTATATTATTGTATCGAGTTGTATTCTCAAATATTAATTTATATCAAATAGCTATAATTATGAATTGTCTAATCAATACAAGCATAGAAATAAGAACAGATTAAGAAACATTAATTGAGACTTTACTTTGAATATGAAGGAAACATTGGATTGCTAATGACTGAACATTTTCTAACTTCAATAACTGCTGTCGCCGTATTATTTGTCGTATCCTCATCAAAAATCTGAGTTGAATTAACAGTTGAGACCATTTCGAATATTTTATTAGTACCAAAGCCTTTTGATACTATTGACCGGTATGGTAATTAAAGAAAACTTAAATTTCTACCATATGCGGAAATTGATGGTAATTGGTTTTTAATAGCAGATCTATGATAATAATTTATTTAAAATTTCAATCATCAAGCGAAAACCCAGATTAATTCATTCTTTCATTCACAGAGAGACTTAACGATACCATGTTGACAGTTTCTTGTAAGTCTTGGCAAGAAATTAGCTGAATAAATTATAAAAGCTAACACGTTATATTATGGAACCAAAAAGACAAAATAAGAATAAACCCAACCTATTTATTATCATCTTATTTTCATTAATACCCCTTATGGTGATAATATATGTCATTCTGCATATGATTTTTCCTTCATTGTTTCAAAGTTTACCTAGCGGAGAAATTCAGCCAGTATGACCTGATAATTAACAGATTGACAGGTTACATTTATGAAATAAAGAATTCTTGAATTGTAGTGTAGAGTATTTCTCTTGAATAATAGATGTAGTAATGGGATAACATTTAAAAAAATAATATGAATAATTACAATTTTAAAAAGGAAGATTTTGTCTTAACCGACGATGGAAGATACCGTGTAGAATTTGACAAAAATAAGATAGGTAACAGAGCAAATTTAACTGTAGAAGAGTTACTTCCCGATGGTAATTACAGCCCGGTACAGGCAGAAATTATAAGATTTGATGAACAAATATATATCTATTGGAGTACTCCTTTTAATGGGAGGATTGCTACTGATATAAAATACTAAGGAGTGCAATTGCTTGTTATGTAACAACATTAAAGATTGATGAATTGAATATTTTAAACCAAGAATTCAGCAGTTAGAATACAAATTGGCTTAGTTTTAGATTTGAAAATTGAAACCAAATTTAATATTATTATGGCAAAGTCAGCAGAATCTAAGACGAGCAAAAGTACTCCGGCGAAATCACGTACAACTACTAAAAAAAGTACTGCAAATGGGAAAATTAAAGCAAAAAGCAATGCCGCTGAAAATTTGAGAGAGTTTTTAGTGGATGGGCTCAAGGACCTTTTCTGGGCAGAAAAGCATCTATCGAAAGCATTGGTGAAAATGGAAGAAAATGCTACTTCTCCAAAATTGAAAGATGCAATCAATAATCACAAATCTGAGACCGATGTACAGATCACCCGCCTTGAGGAAGTTTTTGCAATTTTAGACGAAAAAGCTAAAGCAGAAAAATGTGATGCGATGGAAGGCTTGATAAAGGAAGGCGAAGGTATAATGGAAGAAACAGAAGCAGGTGCTGTTTGCGATGCAGCGATTATCGCAGCTGCGCAGAAAGTTGAACATTATGAAATAGCTTCATACGGAACTTTGATAGCGTACTGCCAATTACTGCAAGAAGAGGACGCAATGAAAATTCTTCAACAAACATTAGATGAAGAAAAGTCTTGTGATTCATTACTAACAGACCTTGCAATTTCAGAAATTAATCTTGAAGCAGCTAGTGAAGAGAAGTAAAAGATTCACAGTAATAAAAAAAGCAACTTGCAGGTTGCTTTTTTTATTACTTCTCAAACAATTTTAAATTTAGCAGTAAATTAGAGTTAAGTCACCAATTCAAGCTTAGGTTAGGGTATCTGACTAAAATCATAACCATTTATAAGAATAGATCTTATTTTGGCATTTTATTTTAGTAACAATTGTTTACCTGCCTAAAAGCTAAAAAGATTCCAGAAGTTCCTGCGCAGAGAAAGGGAGCGTTCCACGATACTGAAAGTTTGAAACGCTTTGAGGATAGTGATGTTGCTTCAAAGGTATATGAGCTCGTAAAAAATAAATTTTTTAATATCAACGATTGGGCAACGTACTGTGATCATACATTTGCAGATTTCAAGCTTTTTAATTGCAACGGAAATCCTGTCTTTCGTACACCTGAAAAAGGTGATCTTATAAGAATACATATTGGCGCATGCCCCGGGAATTCCGATTTTTGGGTCACGATACAAGATATCGTTTATGACTATGCAGTTGATGTCCAAAGATCACTTATTGTTTTTCGCCCTACTTATGATCCATACATTAAACAGAAGTATATAGAGCATTTCTACAGCAGACATTCTACATCAACATTTATGGTCATTAGAGAAAACAGACAAATAACGGTTGCAGTTTATGGCAGAAATGAAACCCCAAACTTTGATACAGGTTTTATCAATAAGATCAAAAATACTTTTACAGCATTATTAGCTATTGTGGGCTTTTCAAAAATTCAATGGAAAATATTCACTGATGCGATTATTAAGGTTGAAATGGATGATCTACCTAAGGTACATTAAATTAGCGATATTAACTAGTTACATGAATTAAAAACGTAAAATATGAATACTCTTAATATGTACAAACTTATTTTATTTGTAATAGCTGCTCCTTTTATTTGTAGAGGGCAGCAAACACCTGTCAGAAGCTATTCCCTTTTCAATCCGGTTCCAAAGAACAGTATGAGGGAGATGGAAACTGATCGGCCGGATGTGACCGAATCTCCATATACAGTAGATGCAGGGCATTTTCAATATGAAACGGATATTGTAAAGCTGAAAAAAGAAAGATCTGACCTACAGCATTCCCAAACAATTTTAATTAATCAGGCGAATATTAAGATTGGAATTACGAATAGTACGGCCATACAAATTGGTTTTCAAAGCTATGGCATTCAAAAAGAAAAAGATCTTTCTACAGGAAGCTCAATCACGGCTAAAGGGATGGGTGATGTAAGCCTCCGGATTAAGCAGAACATTATCGGAAACAATAATGGTAACTTTGCCTTAGCCCTCCTACCCTACATAAAATTCCCAACATCAGCATACGACGATGAAAGCAGATTTGAGGGAGGACTGATTGTTCCTATGACCTATAAGCTGCCCGGGGAGTGGACTCTTGGATTTCAAGTGGAAGTGGACAGGCTTAAAGATAAAGACCAACCAGCTATGCATACTGAGTTTTTGCAGACCTTGACAATCAGCCATCCTCTACTGAAAGGAATTGACGGAATTGCCGAAACCTATTACACTTATGACTTCAAAAGCCATGAAATATCGAATTTCATCAATGCTGCCATTCAGCTGGAAGTTATTAAGGATTTTAAACTTGATGCAGGTTTAAATTACGGCTTACAGCATCGTGCAGATAAACAATATTTTATGGGAGCCTCATTTAGGCTTTAAACCTATTATGCTAATGCGGATCTTATAGAATTTGTTTTTCATGCTAGCGGTGATTTAGATCATATTTTTTTCAAATTTAAATTTGTTATTTCATATAAACTTTAGCTGTAGTACCAACCAACAGTATAGTAAACAACAAAACCACCTTACGATTGATAGGGAAAAAACTTTTTTAAAAGGTTTTCAGTTCTTGCTATATGCTTTACCGGAAATTCGTCTGCATTAAGAAAGGGAATACTGGATGCATTTCGCCTTTCCTTTGAGAAGGCATCCAAACTTTTTGAAGAGGGACGCAGGCAATATTGGTTCTATTGATGAAAAATAATTTCAAATTCTTATCACCACTAATATTTTTATATGGCAGAATTTTCACACCATAGTAGCGAAGAATTGTCAGCTCAAGGCTACAAAAATCTGATGATTGATCTTGAAAGATTGGTTAATGAGATAGGCGAAAGCCTGAGAACTGAGCAGGAAACTATTTCAGTTGCCGAAAGCGTAAGTTCGGGTTTATTGCAACTTTCCTTTTCTCAAGCAAAAGACGCATCGGATTTTTTCCAGGGAGGGATTACAGTATATTCACTGAAACAAAAAGTAAAACATCTTCATGTTGATGAGAATGAAGCACAAGAGTTTGACTGCGTATCTGCTCATATCGCAGAAACAATGGCATTGAATGTTTCAAAGATGTTTCAGACGCCTTGGTCAATTGCAGTTACCGGCTATGCGAGCCCTGTACCAGAATCTGAGCATAAACTCTTTGCGTTCTTTACTATAACATATAGGGAAAAAGTTGTGCGTACAGAAAAGCTCCATCTGCATCCGAGAACCAAACCTTTAAACGCACAGCTGTACTACAGTGAATTTATACTGAAATGCTTAAGAAACGAGATAGATAAGCAAAAAGAAAACAATAAATAATAAACTTCTTATTACAAAAGCTATGATATTAAACGTACAGCTAAAAAATAAGTCTGTACTCGTCATGATCAGACAGTGGAATCGGAAATGCTATCGCCCTTCTTTTTGCGCAGGAAGGTGCTAATATTTCTGGCTACCACATTAATATCAATATATCATTTTTATTTTATCTTTGCAACGTATAAAAAGTTTCAATGAGATTTCTCGTAATCTTCCTAAGCATAATTTCTTGTAGCGTTTATAGCCAGGACTTAGTGGCATTTAATGCTATTTATCGAAAAACGTTCTTGGAAACCTCCCAAAAAGACTTTAATAAAGCTCTGAAGATTGCGGATTCGCTTTATTCTGTCTCTCAAACACCAATTCTAAAGGTAAAAAGCTTAATGCTATCTGCAACTTTATATGACCAGCCCGGTGAATTTGAGAAATCATTAAAATATGCTTCGAGGGCTGAAAATATTATTACCAGTACCGATGATGTCATCTGGAAATCTAAGATATATGGTTTCCTGGCCACTCACTATCGATACGTAACACTCTATACAAAATCTAAGAGCTATGCTGATTTATGTATGCAGACTATTCAGGACATAGAACAACCGGAGGTAAAATACAGTATGGCAGCAATGGCCGAACAGGAGATTGCATACTATGAAATCGAGAACAAAAACTACCGAGAATCAATTGCACATCTGACCCGTGCGCAAAATAATCTGAATAAAAGCAAGATAAATAATGACGTTTCGAAGATTACTAACAGCCAATTGTTAGGGCTCAATTATTATCACTTAAATCTGTTGGATCAGTCACTTGATTACTACCTCACCGCTCTCAACAATTCTAAAAATCTCCCTGAAAATTACCTTACAGGACTGATACATAATGGTCTTTCATTGATCTACCTAAAGAAGGACCAATTGAAAAAAGCAAAGAAACATCTGGATATTGCAAAAAGAATTGCTGACGAATCAAAATATCTTTCCTTGCAGAGCGAAGTGTATGAAACTTCTGAAAAATATTACGCAAAAACAAAAAATATTGAAGAGCTCACAAAATCAAATGAGAAGCGTGAGAACGTTAGAAAAAAAATTCAAAACAAAACTCAATCGTTTGTCAACAGTTCTTTTACAAAAATTGAAAAGGAAAATAAGAAGGTAAAAAGCAGCAATATCCTGAAAAATTCTATTCTGGGTGTTTGTGTAGCCCTTCTAGTTGCAGCAGTTATTATCAGCCTCATCTACCGGAAGCGAAGCAAAAAAGAAATTGAATCTTTTAAAAAACTTTTATTGGAATTAGATCCTAAAGAAATGTTGGACTCTAACAATAATTATAACCTCTTTCCTGTAGAGAGTAATCAATTATTGCAAGAAAAATCAACTCCTGAAGATTCATTTACAGTTCCTGAAGAAACAGTAAAAAAAATACTGATTAAGCTTAAAGATTTTGAGAAATCACAAGAATTTTTACAAAATACAATTTCATTTCCATATTTGGCAGGTTATTGCGAAACCAATACAAAATATTTATCATACGTTATCCGAACCCGGAAAGAAAAAGATTTCAGCAGCTATATTAATGAACTGAGGATTAAATACATTATCGATAAATTCAGAAAATTTCCCAAATACAGAAGTTATAAGATTTCGGCTCTTGCAGAAGAAGCCGGATTTTCTTCAGCTAATAAGTTCTCACCAATCTTTAAAAAAGTAACAGGTTACACTCCTTCAGCATTTATAAAAAATTTACAGTACATCGAAAATAACGATAAGTAAAAGCTTAACATTAACTTAAGTGCAAACAAACCTTTTCACGATCCTTCTCGTTCTTATTACTTATTAGCGTCACTTGCTGATGCAGTTAAAGTCATTACTTCGAACTCTTAATTCCTGTTTAAAATATTCCTTCCAGCGTGCTAAATAACATTAAAGTGAATAAATCCGGCAATTGAGTATATTTATAATACCTTATAAATCAATTACTTAAATACAGAAAAAGTACCAAATTATAGAAAAAGGGATGACTATAACTTGTCAACCTTTAGAAATGAAAGTAGTTTTGCCACAATAAAAGAATTACGATTCTATTAGCACAATGATTAACATGTTAACCCGACATGTTGTACTACCCTCTTAAAACTAATTATATCAAAGCTTCAAAATTTTTGGCTATAGTTAGTTTTTTATATTGAAACAGTAAAAAAATATAAGCTTTGTTACTAAATTTTGAAATTTCATTATGAAATAAACATCCTGAAATTTCAAGTATGCACATTGTCTAAAACTTCAATTATATTTCTAAGTTTTATTGTCAAAATGTACTTAATCCAGACCTTGAAAAGATCTCTAATTTGCCTTTTCCATTCTGAACCAAGTCCTTCATTTTTGAAGAGCTATAGAATTTGTCACTCGTTTTTTTACTTCATATTCTGTCTTTTCACCACCCTTACTTTTCAAGCCCAGCAGTTAAGCCATACTGATCAAAAACCTGTTCCGACACTAATACTTACAAACGGAGCTGTAATTTATTCTACAGATAATATTTTAAACGAGCAGATTCTGACAGGAAAAATAGTAATTGAAAATTCTGAGATTTCCTTGCTAAAAGATATTGACAATAAGGCTCTGGTAATGATTATTTTTAAAGACGATAAAAATGTCACAACAGACCTAAAACATCTGATCAAGATTGCTGAAAACAAGGAGAAGAAAGATGATCTTAAAAAAGTCGAAAAAGAGATAGAAAAGCATAAAGAAAGAACAAAAGATTTTCAGAACCTGTCTTTAGTCTACTTTCCTTCTCAAAACCAGCATTTCTCATCATGGAGTATTGAAAAGAACTACTTTGCACCAGTTCAAAATACGAACAAAGATTACAAATCCTACATAGCAGATTGTACAAATGTAATTTTTTCTTCTCTTTCTTCACTGAATTCAAGAGATCATTTTTTTTACAATACTCAATCTCTGCAACACAGTTTTTCTAGGACTTTCCCGGTAAGGCCACCGCCAACTTTTCAAGTGTAGTTTATAATAACTACTTCTCCATCTCATTATTTAAAAATCAAACACTTGACCTAAGAGTTTTTAGGACAAAAAACTTTTATAACCGTAAAATCCTATGAAAATTTTTACAAATAATCCATTCGTTTCCACGGTGAAAACGAATACTGTACTCACGTTACTTTTATTTTTATTTTCCTTGACATCACAAAATGTTCATGGGCAAGCCAGAGTGGTCGTTAACCCGGGACTTGAATTTGGTGTGGGTGCCGCCGGATATGCGCAGATCGATGCTAATTTCGGTTTTGGAACAACCTTTGACGCCGGCTCAGCTGTTACCTCACCTTGGTACACATCTCACCAAGCTCAAGCAGGTGCATGTCAAACAGGCGGCTTATCAGGAATCTGTCATCCTATTGAAATTTGGGGTAGTGGCTTTAATGGTGGTTACATACCTGTACCCGCTGCTCAGGGAACAAACTTTGTGGAGCTCAATGCATATGTAAGCTCAATGATTTATCAGAATATGTATCTGACAACCGGTGATATGATTACCTATTATTACAGACACCGCGCCAGAACTTTGACATCCGAACAGGCATCCATGAGAATTGAAGATCAAAACCAGAATCTTATTGCCACAGTAAGTACCACTATAGTTCCTTCGAGTAAGGACGCCTGGTCAACTAATCAGGGGGCTTATACTTTTAATGGGACACCGGGTGTTTATAGAGTAGGATTTAGAGCATTGGTGAGTGGCGGCGATCCCGGTTTAGGAAATTTATTAGACGATATCAGAATCACGCTAAACCCTATTATTGATTTAAAATTCACCAATGCCCTGGTTTCTTGTGAAGGTTCTAGCAATGGGAATTTGTTTTTAAGAATTAACGGTGCTGTTAAGGCTTTAACAACTGTTGCTGTACAACTGATCAATCCCGCAAATGGAATGCCGTTTGCTTCAAATAGTGACATTACCGTCACAGGTATTGCTAATTCTCACGGAACACCCGTAGCTACTTATACCTCAGGAGGAATATATCTTGTAACCATACCTGCCGGCAACTATGACGGTGGCGCAACGCCGGGGTATGCAAGTCCTAATAATGATGAAGATGGGGTCTCATTAAATATAACATCAGTGAATGACGGTATTAACGAAGCTGATGAAACATTTAAATTTGAGATCAAAGCACAAGGAACCAATGGATCAACAGGTAATTTCTTCTCGACATCATCTCCTATATTGGGTGATACCTATTATCCTACAACCAATGCCTATTTTATAAGAAACTGTACAGATTCTGATGCAGATGGCATCAGGGATTTAGATGATTTGGATGATGATAATGACGGTATTTTGGACACTGTTGAATGCCCTGATGAAAATGTGGTCAACACCAACTTTAGTTCTTCAGACGGACAGACGGTCGTGTTCAATGCCCCTGCTGCGGACAGAGGATTTACATTTGATATCTATACATTAGATAATTCCTTCAATCTTAATATCAACGGAACCAATATCGCTTCCAATGAAATACAATTTCAGACGGGAGCACCTGCATTACCACAAAATATCCAGTTTGCTGACGGTTCAATTTATGGAGCAAATGGAATTCCAAATATCTGGCAGATTATCGGTACTGCTTCAAATCCTGCCGTACGAGTTGTGATCAGTCAATCGGGGGCTATCACTTTATTTGGAAGTAAAGTATCCGGAGGACCTTTGTTTCCATTGACATTATTTAACGGAAATACACTTAATCCGATCATATGGAATACAGCAGCTAATAATGTTGTAACCGTATCACAGTTGGTAACCGGAGCCACTTATATAACAGGAAACGGAACAGGGCTTAAACAGGGATATTGTGATTTTGATGGCGATGGCATTCCGAATATATTAGATTTGGATTCTGATAATGATGGCTGCCCGGATGCAGTAGAAGGTGATGAGAATGTCACAGATGCCCAATTGGTTAATGCTGCCGGTACATTAGGTGTTGGTACAGGTTCTACTTCACCCGTTAAAAACTTATGTGCATCTAATACTTGTGTAAACACTAATGGTGTGCCTACCATTGTAAATTCGGGAGGGCTTGCAGATATTGGAGGCGACCAGGGACAAGGGATCGGATCGTCTATGGATGCAAGCGTTAACAGCTGTGTCTGTTACACTAATGCAAATACAGGAAGTGCAGGCGTGGACAGTAAGCATGGAATTACACTTTTACAAAGAGCAGGTGCTGAAAATGGTAACTGGCCAATGGTGAGGAAATCGGCTCACACTGTTTTGGAATCCAATACAAAAGGGTTTGTAGTGACAAGATTAACAACTGCTCAGATTAATGCTCTGGTATCACCCCAAGAAGGAATGATGGTCTACGATACTGATGCAAAGTGTTTGAAATTATATGATGGTACGGCTTGGAGCTGTTTCAACACCCCTGCTTGTCCATAATATATATATAATGATTTTACATAGCAGTAATTTAAATTAAATAGATACAATGAAAAAAATAATATCACTATTACTTATAGGAAGTTTTTCCGTCGCTAATGCACAAATTATCATCGGGGATGCTGTAGGTACTGCAACTGTTAAAACCTCAGTTTTGGTGGAGTTTGCAGCTAATCAGAATAAGGGGATTATTCTGCCGTATGTAAGAACACTTCCCGCAACACCAACGGAAGGAACTATTGTACTTGATGCCAGTACACCCGCCACAGCAAGGGTTAAAGTATACAATGCTAACAGTACTCCCGGAACAAACGGATGGTTAGATCTGAGTGGCCAAAATGCTGATATATCTACCGTTCTTGCTATCCAACCGACTATTGCTGCTGCGCCCGAGCTAGCAACTGCAAAAGTAATTATAGGTGCTGACAATTCTGCAATTAACGGCGTACTTGTATTGGAATCGACAACCAAAGCAATGGTCTTACCGATTGTGGCAGATGTACAGAATATTCCAAGCCCATCTCCCGGAATGATGGTCTATGTTAATAAAGCAGGTGCTAAAAGACTGGCTGTCTACAATGGATCTAAATGGTCTTTCTGGAGACCTTAACACGTAGTCTGAATATACACAACTTAACCACTCTATAACAGAGTGGTTATTTTATTTATCCCCGTTTCATTCCCAAGAATTTAGATTAAATATTGATACACATATTAATACATCGTAAAATCAGCATTGTTCTTTCACCAGATTAACCAAACTTTTGATATTTTCTAATCTCTTTCATTCTTAGTTACCTCTATAAGTAGAATAACCATAGGCAGAAAGTGTTATAGGAACGTGATAATGATTTTTGTCTTTTATTTGGAATACGACTTCAATAAAAGGGTAAAAGCTATCCGTATTTGTTCTTTTGAAATATTCACTAGTAAAATAAGTTAATTTATAGATTCCGATGTTGGATTTTTCCGTGTTAAGAAAATCTGTTATTCTGCCGTTAATGTCGGTTTCTTTTTGATCTATAAAAGACCAGGCTTTTGTCTGTTCATTATATTTTTCCAGTTTGATACTAACTCCAATGGCCGGTGCTCCTTTTGAGACGTCCAGGATATGGCTTGAAAGTTGAAACTTCTTTTGTTGAGCAAATGTTAAGGCAGATGCTGTTGATAACAGCAATGCAAAAAATATTTTTTTCATTTTTTTTATTTTGGGACTTATTTTGTCGTAATTCCTATTTCATCAATTGAGGCTGCTTTAGCTATTAAATCGTCATTTTCCGGACTGCCGCCACCAGCTACGCCGACACTGCCAATGACATTTCCCCTGAACCAAATTGGCAATCCGCCACTCAATAAAAGTAAATCATTAAGTGTATTTAGGTTCTTTGTATCAATACTCGCCTCTGCATTCCTTAACAATATGAGAGTAGATGTTTTAGTTGATAAAGCCGTATAGGCTTTTCTCCTTGCAGCCTCTGTATTGTGTGGTCCTACTCCGTTACTGCGGGTAAGCAGAATTATACTTCCGGAAGCGTCTAATACGGCAATAGAAACTTTTTTGTTTAGCGAGGATGCACTTTTGGTCATACGTTTTGTCATCTCTACGGCAGCTTTTAAAGTTAGATTGTCAATCGGCTTCACATAATTGCCGAATACTATTTGTGGTCTTTTTGGTTCGGCAAGAGCCTGCCCAAAGCATGTTGCTGATATTGATAATAGGAGGATCAATATACTTTTCATTTTATATTTGTATGGGCAAAGCTAGTTACTATAAAAATCAAAAACGTTGCCCTGGAGCAACGTTTTCATAATTTCAATTTTAATCTGCTTAAGGTAGAAGGAGAAATCCCAAGATAAGAAGCCGCCATTTTGTTTGATACGCTGAGGAGTAAGTTTGGCTGATGCCGGATGATCCATTTTATTTTAGCTAAAGCATCAAAACCCTGAAAACCATAAATTCTTTTCTGTGCAGATATAAAGCCAAGTTCTAAAATTTCGGTGTAGATTTTTGCAAATTGGGGTACTGTATCAGTTAAATGATAAAAATCTGCCCTTGAAATGTATAATAGCTCAGATTTTTCAATAGTTTGTAAATACTCTTCAGCTGGCTTTTGATCTATAAAGCTTGGCAGAGCAGTAGCGAAATTCCCCTTAAATGCAAAGTACCTTGAATGTTCATTACCGTTTTCATCAACAGTAAATAGCCGGATACATCCTTTATTAATAAAATAGTAATGGCAGCAGACCTGATCATAATTTAGAAGTATTTCGTTTCTCCTGGTGTTTACCAATTTAAAGTAAGAACAGATTTCCTGAAGCTTTTCGGCATCAGTTTCAGCTCTATCTTTTATGAACTTTTCGAGAATAGAATACATATTTTTTTCGTATAAAATGTTGCAACCCCTTACAATTCAAATCTGTAGAATTCCACAATTCATCGAATACCGAATGAAATTGATCCGGTGTTCTAACAAAGATTTTAAAAAGGCTGGTGAAAATGCGGATAGACATTTTTTCAGATGTCTAAACAAATGTAACTATATTTTAATAACAGTACAATTGTTCTTCCGTAAAAACAAATACCTTCTATTGAAATAAGAATACCTGGTAAGAGTTTTAAACCTGTCTTAAACCGAGAAGATTAATTCTTCACCTTGATTCCTATTTTTAACGAATGAGCCTTTACCTATCTTTTCTTCGGGTTGATAACTGTCTTTACAATTATTGAGTAAGAGGCCACACAGCTTCAGAATATGTAAAAAACAAATAACCACTTCGTTATGAAGTGGTTATTGCTTATCATTTAAGTAATAATTAGATTACTGTCTCCAAAAAGACCAAACTGTTCCGTTATAAACAGCCAACACCTTATTAAAGTTATCATACACCATCATTCCGGGTGCAGGATTCATGATATTAAGATGCGGGCTTGCCACTGTAGGTAAAACCATAGCTTTATTGGTATCTTCCAAAACCAATATTCCCGGCGCCGAACTTAAAGTCGTTCCTATGGCTGCTTTAGCAGAAGTATTTTCTGCTACAGAATTGTCCTGAATTAAAGCACCATCTGTGCCACCCTGCACTGTCGTACCATTTGTATTAACTGTAAGATCCTTCCAGCCAGATGCGTATTTTACTTTCACTTTCTTATCAGTAAGATCATAAACCAATGTACCATTTGTCACATTCGTAACACTTACCTGCGAAGTTACCCACGGTAAAACCATTCCGCGATTTCCAGGTCCGAAATCAAGTGAAACCGACGGTGAAGACACACTCTCTTTACCGATCGCTACCTGAGAATATACATTTCCTGACACAAAAGCCAGTATGATTAGGAATAAATATTTCATTATCAATTCTTTTTTTGTTAAACATTAATTAGACGGACATGTCTGAGTATTAAAGCAAGCCCAACCCGCCGGGGTACCTGTGGTATTCACTTGAAGACAGTCTGCATCTGTATTGTATACCATCATTCCCTCCACCAGATTTGCCGCTGGAATTTGTGAAATCTGCAGCGCATTCAATCTATTGACAACGAAACCTTTGGTTCTTGATTCCAAAACTGTCCAGGCTCCTTTTCTTACCATTGGCCAATTCCCTGGCGCAGCGCTACCGGCTCTTGATAAAGCAGTAATACCGTGATTTGTATCTAATACAGTACCACCTGTAGCCCCCGGTTTATAACATACCGCCTGAGTATCAGTATCGGTTGCCGTATTATTAGCCAAATTAGAATCTGCACTGTTTGCCGGCGCTGTAATTGTTACCGTATTCACAAGATCACCCGTGAAAGCGAATGGTACACTTATCGTTACCGTGTAAGTTACCGTAGCATTTACAGGCAGGTTGACCACATCATTAATCGCTCCGGTCTGTGTTCCTACGACAGAAGTTGTCGCTCCCCCTGCAACAGCTGCAGTATAGCTCATATTCGCAGCAACAATACCTGCAGGCAAAGGATCTGAAACCGTTGCTCCCAAAACCCCAAAAGGCCCATTGTTTCTTGCTACAATGGTATATACTCTTGTAGAACCAGGCGCATAAGTTGTCGTATTATCCGTCTTAGTCACTGCCAGATCAGCACTGAATGCAATTGGTGCTGTTACACAATGTGCCCCATCGTTTCCACCACTTGCCGGAGACCCTGAAATTAATACTCGAGCACCGTTTGTAATATTAAATTGGTAAAAACCTCCTGCATTATCAGAACCAAATATTTCTCCTGTACTAGAACCGAACAATGCCCCAAAAGCAGTAGTTCCTGGAGTTGCTCCTATCCCAACAACTGCTGAAGTTGCAGGGTTGATTGACACCAACTGACCCGTGTCATTTTTTACAGAGTACAAAAGATTGTTTGTAGTTCTGAAAGCAAGATCTGATACAGAAATATTAGTATTCAAAGTAATTAAAGTAGCAGTCAGTGTAGTAAGATTTATTCTATACAACAGAGCATTATCTCCGGGTGCTTTTAAATAATAATTCCCTAGATTATCAATTTCTCCAGAATTATATGATGCGGGAGGCAGATTTGTAATAGGTCCTAAATTTATAGACGTTCCATCAGCATTGATAACATATAAGTTATTAGATGAAGTACTAGACATCCCATACATACGCCCATTCAAAGGATTAATTCCTATCGCATTGTAATTCCCAGCCTGATTTACACCAATAGGAGGGTAAGTAAACGGATTAGTTGATGTGTTAACAGAATACAAGGTGTCAAACTGTGCAAGATACAGTGCATTGGTACATCCAATTGCTGTAGAGCACTCTACATCCTGCACTGCAGCATTCTGAGAGGTTCCTAATCCCTGACCAACATCGCCTCCAATATCAGCAGCACCTCCTGTATTCACTAAATTCGGAACACCATTAGCATTTACCGCTCCTGTAATACTTCCGTTTGCATTAAGCTGAGCTCTTGTAACGTTTTCATCACCTTCTACTGCATCAAAACATCCGTCGCCGTCAGAATCTAAATCTAAATAGTTCGGAATACCATCATTATCTAAATCACAGATTGACAAAGGTATAGAAACATTATCTATACTCCAGTCATCTGTAGTAGCAGTCATCCTAAAAACCAATGCTGCAGCAGCTGTACCTGTGTAAGGAATATTTATAGTAAAAGTCTGTGCCGTGTATCCATTTTGGGCAGCCGTTGAAAATGGAGTAAAATTACTAGTTGCACCACCAGCTAAAGTCATCGTTACATTATTTGTCCCAAGAGTTCTTACGTTACTATTGTTCAATGTAGCGTAAACAGTACCACCAAGAAGTATCTCAAGCGATGCCGTACCATTTGCTGCATTAGTACCATCCTGAGCACCTATAGAAACTGTTAAAGAAACAATATTATTCGCTGCCTGATTCAGATTAGATAAAGTTTGTGATAAAGTCTGGCTATTTGCACCATCAGTTACATTAGCTACTACACCACCAGAAACAGCCCAACCGCCTGACGAAACCCAAGGCGTTAAAGCCGTATCAAAAGTTCCATTTGTCACAGCATTCGTTGTAGGGCATTCTACAGAGTCTAATATCCCGTCATTATCATCATCAAGGTCAATAGTATTAGGAATACCATCCCCATCAGAATCAGTAGAAGAAAAAACAGTTACCGATATATTGGCCGGCTGCGAAACCGCCGGTGTACTAACACCATTATTAACATAATTATCCTGAATCGTATACGGGATCGTAGCCGTACCCGTAAAAGCCGCCACAGGAGTAAAGGTAACAACTCCATTAGCTACGTTGAAAGTTCCGGTGTTCGCCACAGTAAAAGTTGTCTGAATTCCCGCAACCGAGGGATTTAAATCAATCGTAGATGCAACCACAGCTCCATCGACATCCGAATCGTTATTAACAATATTAAGTGTTACCGGCGTATTTTGCTGTGTTTGCGTAGCATCTGCAACAGCAATCGGCGCTGTATTTATTGAAGAGGTAGTACCCTGTTCATTAGCAGTAATTGACAACTGAACAGTTCTGATACCTGTATAAACGGGAGCCTGCGGCGTTCCTGCGCTCGCAATATTGCCAGCTCTCAACAATAGCGTATGTGATGCTGCTGTTGCCGTAAACCGAACTCTGGATCTCGTCCATCCATTTGTCGTTATCCCGTTTATTGTCAGCGTTTGCCCCGCAATTTCCGCAATAAACTGAGTGATATAAGTACCCGCGTACACATTAGTACCAGAACCGTTATTTCTTGTTACAGCAGTTAAAGAAAACACTATAATTTCATAGGTTCTTCCTACCGTTAGTCCATTAACAGTAGTGGTAACCTGTTCCTGAGTACCTGCACCACCCAGATCCCTAAGGGATAGCCAGGTTGTATGACCGTTCGGTGGGTTTGGCAAAGTAAAATTCGTCGTCCCATTTAGGGTCTGCGTCCAGTTAGCTCCACCACCGCCTCCGGCAGCTGTCGTGGCAGCAAATGTATTATTAGAAATATCAGGAGTACCGCCACCATCCGTCCAACCGGGAGGAACACAGTCTCCACACGGAGCAGCAGTACCATTAGTAGCGGCAATAGTCTGTGCAAAATAAAAATTTGAGAAAAGACATATACAAAGAACCATCAAGCTTAAAGCTTTATTCCTTACATTGTCAATATATAAGTTTGTTTTCATAAAATTAAGTATTAGTTAAATCAATTCTTACACGAAGTGATTCTGGAATTTAAATAAGTCTAAAATTCAACCTAACACCGGTGGCGGTCTTACAGAAAAGACCTCAGAGAAACAAAAATCCAGAGATTTGTTATTGTAGTAGGTGTATTTTTGAGAATGTAGAAAATCTAAAGCCCGAGTAATGATGTAAGCATTTGCCGAAATATAGATTTTAGAAAAATCATGGGTGCTATAGCTGGGTGCTACATAGTTTTTAGAAATTGTAGTTGAAGAAAAAAACTGATCAGGCGAAGTACCATTGAAATCATGCTTAACAAAATGCTGAACTCTTTCTTCAAATTTTTCTATTTCTTTTTTTACCTTTTGTAAGATTTCTTTCTGTGTTTTATTTTCAGCTATTCTTAACTGATGCTGAAGATCTTTCTTTTCTACGTTTGGTGACTGTTTGGCAATTAACTGTAGAAAATGCTCTTTGCCCAGACTTTCCTGATAAAAAACATCAGAGTTTTTCAGAATAATTTTTTTGCTGAGGATCTGCTTATTAAAATGATCATCTGCTGAGAACAACCTTCCTCCATCTTTTAAGACAATGGTAACCGGCGGTATTTGTTGCTGAGAATGAGCTTCTTGGGCGTAAACATTATTTGATAAAGAAAATAACAATATCAACAATAAGCCTGAAAAATAATTCAAACCTTTAATAAAGTTTAAACTTTTCTCAATCGTATTGTTATATGGTAAAGCTTTATGCAAGTATATTATTTTATGATTGCAAAAGTAATCAATAAATTAACATAAATTTTATTAAATTACGATTAACATAATTTGAATAGTTTTTGATGTTTTAAGAAATTACCCAAGAGCTACTTCGCATCATTAAATTTAAGATGAAGATAAGGTCATGTTTTTCTTAAGAACGGCTAAAACTATCCCTGATCAGTTGATGAACATCAGACAGTTTATAATACAGTTTACCACTAATCGTGTAATAGGGTAACTTTTTATCAGAGCGGTATCTCTGTAAAGATCTTGAGCTTATCTTCAATAGCTGCAGGACATCCTGATTATCAAGCAGCTGCTCGCCATCAATACTATTCAGTTCATTTTGATTTTCTTTTAAATTTTCACTTAATATGTCAAATCTTGTCATGAGCCTTTCCATCCATGATATAAATTCTGTTCTATCAATGTTCATATTGATCAATTTTAGTGGTTAGTGATATTACAAAGTTTGTAAAAGTATCATCATTAAAATCACTACTTTATCGGAGTACCGAAGACTTTTTTTTAAAAAAATCAATATATGATACAGCAATTCTAAAAACAGAAGGTTAGATATTTGACAATTATTCCCCTGAAAATTCAGAGGAATAATGTTATTAAATAAGAGATCTATTAAGGCGGTGGAGCTAATTACTCCTTTTCAGTAGTAAGAAAAATGTTGATTGAGGTAATTAATGACTAAATAAAGTTAGTCCCGTACAATGGTTTTAAAAGAAATACAAAGCATCTTCAGAATTACTACAACCGATCACGCTGTTCCAATATTGTTGTGAGTTATTGATTTATTAAGATAAGCCTAACAAATTTACTTCCCGTTGTCCATCGTATTGAAGTGTTGAAGAAGGCGATCTTGGAGTGTCTGGAGAAACTTTGTGGGTCCGTTCTTTCGGGTTCTGATTTCAAAAATCGTTTTATGATAATTGCCCAGGTCGATATCAAAGGATTTTTCTGTAAACTTAATGACCTCGCTCAATTCAATGTTTCCCCCGTTGAAACAGTTCAACTGATAGAGACCGTAAATGAGTTCCACCAATGACACTTTGGATTCAGACCAGATCATGGCAGAAGCCGGGACATCATTACGATCGCCGTACTGACATAATTTTTCAATTTTTAACTGAAGAAATATTTCGATTTCTTTTTGTGCAATGATCTGTGCTATAAGATGGTCATGGGAAGTGGTGAAATTTTCGTCATAATTATAAAGGCCGGATGGTAAACTCATTTTAAGATCATACATTCTTCTCAGAAAATATTTTTGGTCTAAATAAGTTGCATTTCTTCTGTAGTAGCCGTAGAATTCAGTATGTTTATCATAGTAGAGGGCAAGCTTTTCAATTTCTTGCTGATAATACCTAAGTTGTACTTCTTTACCGGCAGCGGGTATATACGTCAGAATATCAATGATCCGAGAATGGTAGATAAATTTTGAGATAAAAAGCGGTTTTAAATCTTTAAAAAAATGAATTTCATCAGCAGCACATTCAAATTCAAGGGTGGAAACCCAAGATTTTAAGGTCCTTACTGCATCGTCGATCTTAAAGAGGCTTAATTCTGAAACCTTAATACAATCCTGCTCCTCAAGTTCAATTTGTTCAAGATCATGTTTTAGTTTTTCGTAAAGTTGTTCTGTTTTTTTTAAAATTGTTTTGTTTGTCATGTCCTTTTTTCAGAAAATTACAAACTTCTTGTGATATTCTGCTAAAGCTCCCGTTCATTATCTTTGAGTTTCATCTTAATAAAGTCAGCTACACCGATACCATTGATTGATTTAAAATGGGCAGTGAAATTATTTCTCGAAGCGATTCCGCACATTTCAGACAACGCCTGTACGGTAAACTTCAGATAATTTTTATCTGAATTTAGCTTTTGTGTGATATAATTAATTCTTAAGCGCATAAGATAGACAGGAAAATAGACTCCTTTATGTTCATGGACAAATGCTGATAAATAGGTCGGATTGGTTTTAAAACGTGCCGCCAGTTTTACAACCGTTAGTCCGCTATCAAGAAACTGATGATTATCTTCAAAAAGTTGAATTTTCCTTTTGAGTTTCACGACTAAATCATCTGGTAGTTCACCTTTTTTTTCAAAAGATTGTTGCTTTCCGGGTAATTCGTCCTGTATCTTGATCTTATTGAGCCTACCGATAAGCTCTGCATATTTCTCTTTCAAATTTTTCTCCCGTTGCCGATATCTCAAAATCAAGAATACGACCAGAATGAGAGCAAAAATAATGATAAGCGCAATGCTAATTTGCTGGGTAATGATTGATTCCTCCAATTTACTTTTTTCTTTTACCAGTCCCGCAATTTCAAAGTCTTCATAGATCTTTTCAGCTAAGTACGCAAAGTCTTTCCGTATTCCTTGGTTTACTTTTAAGAGTTGATTGGTATAGTACAACTGCTCTTTTTCATTTTTATTATTTTTATAGTAGCTGATCAAAAGGATATAGCTCTCTGTAGCTTCAGGCAAAATGAATTGATGTTTATTGTAAATCGAATCAACTTTTTTTAATTCTAATATTCCTTTTTTATCCTCTCCATGCTTGAGATAAATGCTTCCAAGGTAAAAGTGAATCACCGAAGCCCATGTAAAATCGTTTTTCTGATTGAGAACAGGTAACGCCTTTTTCAAATAGTAGAGCGCATCATTATATTGGTTATTTTGATAATAGATAATTCCGTTACATTTGAAAAAATAGGCACGCTCAAGAGTAAATTCCGACCTCCTTTTTGTCGCAGCCAAACCTACTGTCAATAAACTGTCAGCTTTAGCATTCTGATGAAGGTTTCGGTGGCAGATAATCATCTGGTGCAAACTGTTCAGGTAGCCGCGGGAATAATTATAACGCAGATTGGTGTTCACCTCATGTTTTGATTTATTTTCATTGAACTCGATGGACTGATTAAAAAGCTGCAACGCTTTGTTATAATAACCAAGATAGCTTTTTACAACGCCGAGATGATAAATGATTTTCTTTTGGAGATATTCATCATTCGTTTTTATAGCATACTGGTGAGCTTTAACGTACTCATCCGAAGCCAACTGAAATTTTCTGAAATAGAAATAGTAAATAATCCCTTTTCCCAAATAAGCATCACTGATCAATTCATCTTTTTTAGACCTGACTGCAGCAGCTATTGTACTGTCAGCATAGGAAAGCTTCACATTAGTATCTCTGGAAAAGTATACTGCGTCCTTGTATCCTAAGCAGAGTTTTTCTAAATTATTTTCTTTTTTTGCTTTCTTAATAAATGCAATGACAGAAGGCAGGGCATTCCTGTCTTCTTTTTCCAGATTTTCATATTTCTTTCTAATATCAGCGTAGGAAGGAGTGACCGTTTTTTGTGACAGCAGCATCGTTCCTACAGTTAAAAGAAAAAAAGTAAGTACGATTCTTCTTGGCATCCTATACATGTGCTTGGTATTTTCAAAAATAAATAAAATAGTGTGAATTATCTTAAGTTTTAGAATGAGATAAGAGACTTTGACTGCCAAATAAAGATATACGGTGACGTGATGCTTGTTTTTTGATTTTTTTATCTGCACCAATATTAAAATAAGGACACCCTAATTTTAATATCTGCTCCGCAATCCCTTTTATCAGGCACTTCTACCCTATACCTTTGACCTAAGAATTCTTAATAATCCGGCCGGGAATTATTCACAAAATTTTATTAAAATGAAAACATTAATCCCATTATTAAGTTTAGTATGCGGCAGTTTTACAGTTCAAAACTGTACCGATAATGATTTGGAATTTCAAATCCAGCCAGATGCCATGCAGGCTATTTCGGAGGACCACCCTTTTACCTATTCGAGCAGGCAGGACTCAGCAAAATCCGAAGATTCTGAATTATATCCTGATCCACCAGTAAAGGATACCCATGATTGGAGAACAAAACCATAAAATAAATAGATCATGAAAATTAATCCCCATATTCCTGTGAAACGAACTACCGGTCAATCATGTCCGACCAGCGGAATGTGGCAGTGTATGGGGACTTTTAAAACAACAATCACATTAGCTAAAGGATCAGCAATACCTGACTATTGCGGAATCAAGGTTAGTTGGATACTGATCAGTATATCTAAACCATAGACAGAATATCATGAAAAAACTAATCAAATACAGTCCTGAAATCGTAAGCTATTTTTTTGTACTGCTTTTCAGCTATGCAGCCATTAGTAAAATGGTGGATTTTGAGAATTTTCAGGTCCAGATCGGGCAGTCTCCTCTTCTGAGTGCTTATGCAGACGATGTGTCTTATGCAGTGATTATTACCGAGCTCCTAATTGTATGTATGCTCGTAGTACCCAAGGTACAATTGATTGCGTTATATGCTTCAACTGCACTGATGTCAGCATTTACGGTATACATATTTTTAATCCTGAACTACAGTGATTTTGTTCCGTGTTCGTGTGGTGGAATACTAGAAAAATTAGGCTGGACGGAGCATTTGATTTTTAATTTGATCTGTGTATTATTAGGAATCTGTGCAGTACTCGTAGAAAGGTATAGAGAAGTTGGCAGTTTGAAACATTCGGTAATCAAGATTTTAGGAAGCAACCTGTTAAGCATTGGAATTATGATCGTCCTGTTTCTTTCATCTGAACATATTATCAAAAAAGAAAACAATTTTACCAGAAGATTTCTTCTGCATCCGACTTCGGAAGAGAATAGTTTAACACTAGATAATAAAGATTATTATTTTGGCGGTTCCGATCGAAATAGCATTTATCTGGGAAATCGCCAGTATCCATTGTCATTAACAAAGATAGATACTACAGTCTCAAAATTTCAGACCACTTATTTGCAGCTAGATCAACAACCGCTGAATTTTAAAAATATTTCCCTTAAAGTCAAGGACTCTCATTTTTATATTTACGATGGTACCGTGCCTGTGATCTTTAAAGGATCTATCGGGAACAATAAGGCAAAAACTATCAGTTATCAGGATGCCTATTTTAATAGTCTTGTTGTTTTAGACTCCGCAAGATTTGCCATCCGAACCCAAAGCGCCGCAACTAAAAATTTCGTCTTAGGGAAGCTGAATTTGAACAACAGATTGAAATTGACTATGAATTCAGACCTTCTGGAAAAGCAGGGTGATGGAGTATTTGACTTGGACGGCATACTTGTGAGGGATCCTGTAGAGAAAGAATTGATCTACACCTATGCTTACAGAAACCAATTTATCGTGATGGATCAGGAGATGAAAATGAAACGTAAGCTTCATACCATTGATACCGTTAAAAATGCTCAGGTCAAGAGTGTAGAATTATCGGATGGAAGCCGGAAAATGAACCAGCCACCGCTGAAAGTCAACAGCCAATCTTTTGTTTACCGTGGTCTGCTGTTTAATCATTCTGTTCTTATGGGTAAAAATGAATCAAAAAATGCATGGAAAAAAGCAGATGTCATCGATGTTTACCGAACAGATGCTCAACTGTATATTGGCAGTTTTTATATCTACCGAAAAAACAACAGAAAATTAAAAGAATTGTACATCCATGGGCAATCCCTGTATGTCATACAGGACGATCTGCTCACAAAATATCATTTATCAGGACAATTGACGAAGTACTTCACAAAGGGGGAAGCCGAAAAACCTTAACAAGAGTAGGCGAAAAATCATTAATATTTTATTTTATGAAAAAGTTCATTATTCCTGCCATCCTGGTATCACTGGGAACAGGAGCAGCGTTTGCAGGAAATGCAGACAACAGAAAAGCCAAAGCTTTAGAAGCAGGCTATAGAATTGTAACCGTTGGAGAAAATCAGACGGTGTGTGTTAACGCACAGCAGAACTGCGATAACATTGAAAGTCCTAACATTTGTAAATGGAGCGGTGACGGCACCACCAACCTTCATCAATTTGATACTCCTACGATGTGTGGCGAGTTACTCTACAAAATTCCATAATCTGATAAAGGAAGGACGCTAAAAAGCGTCCTTTTTTTTATTAGCTTAAGGATATTTCGAATCTTTACAATTAAAGCGCTATTCGTTCACAGTCTATTTCCAATCACAAACGCAGAAGTAGCATTCTGGCGTTATGGGTTCTTTTAATTTTTGGAAGGTCATTCTAGCAGGGAAATATTAGTCTTAATCATTGATTGGGATAAGTCGCAAAACTTACTTGTTTTATTTTCTTGGAACTTGAAATAATTCATTCATTGTTATTCTATGTGTCATAAACAATTGACATATGACCAATCATTGTCTTAAATTCAGCGGCAGCAATTACATCATATTCATTGAAATTCAATAACTTACATATTTAATCAACAATAAATGAAATTAGATGAATAAAATAATTTTTCGTATCAAAAAAAATATTATTTTAGCAAATAAAACTAACCAAATCACATAACTATGAAAAAAATACTCTATTCCTTTGCATTTTTCTCTGCTAACTGGACATTTAGCCAAATAATCCCACCAACTCAACCCACATTAAATTTTGAGTACGATGAAGCTGGTAATCAAATATACAGAGGAGATGGTTTTTTATCAAGAAGTCAAAGCATTTTCCCTGAAAAGACAGAGACTTCAGATCAAGAATCTACGCTTCTTACTTCAGCAGTACTAGATGAAAAAGAATTTTGGAATAATATCAGAATTTATCCTGTACCTGTAAAAGATGTTCTAACCATTGATTGGACGGAGAAAATTGATGATCTAATTTCCAATGTTGGTCTGTACCAGCAAAGTACAGTGCATTGGGTTTTCCAAAGTGAAAAAATTCCAAGTTTTAATCGTAAAATCCAGATTAATATGTCAAAACAATATATGGGCGTATATATCTTAACATTTACTTTAAAAGACGGTCGAAGACTCAGCAAAAACATTACTAAGTTTTAATTCAATCTTTTTCCTTATCATTTCACAGCAAAAAACTTAATAACATGAAAATTAAATTACTTTTCATTAGTATTCTACTATGCTTTTTTTCATCAGCCCAAAATCAATTCCACGATACTAAAGGAACTATTGATGTTAACAGTGGTGGGCAGTTACAATTTACTTTGCCAATAGCATTGCCTCCTGGTGTAAAAAGCGTCGCTCCACAAATCAATCTGTCTTATACTAGCGGTTCTGGGAACGGAATAGCCGGCTACGGTTGGAACATCGGCGGAATAACAGCAATCTCAAGAATTAGTAGAAATATTGAAAAAGATAATGAAGTCCAGGGAATACAATCTGATTACTCTGATTTTTATAGTTTTAATGGACAAAGATTAATACTTAAATCGGGAGAATACGGTAAAGATGGAGCCGTTTACGAAACCGAAAAGTATTCAAATCTTAAAATTAAATCTTTTGGTAGCATTACTGGCAAAACTTGGAGTGGACCAATGTATTGGGAAGTTAGTTTTGAAGACGGATCACAAGCATGGTATGGTACATTACCTAATGTATCTTCTGGGACTACTGATCTACAGTATAATATAATTAAATGGAAAGATCTGCATGGTAATTTTATTGTTTATGAATATGATCAATCTGTTATTGATAGTCATAACATTACCTTAATAAAAAGTATAAAATGGGGTGGAAATGAAACACTAAGTAAACCACATTTTAACTCGATCGAATTTACTTATTTAGGAAGAGGTGTTAAAGAAACTGCTTATCATCAGGGAGTCTTGCATACACAACAAAGTATTTTAAAAGAAATTACTGTATTCACCAATCAGTCACAGTTTAAAAGATACCTAATCGAATATGTTGATAATGGTACCAGCTACGATTTTGTCAATAAAATTACAGAATTTAATTCTGACAATGAGGCGGCAAATCCGGTGACTTTTACACATGCACCCAATCAAACCGGCTCAGAAGAAACTTCTTATCATCATAACATTACAAATTTTAATACAAAAAAATATGCGGACTTTAATATGGACGGTATTGCCGATTTTATTGAATTTGTATCCGTTGGTGTTATCAATTATAAAAGTTCAGTGTATGCAGGTGTAAACCCAATATCTTTACAATATGATTCTTCCAAATTTACAGCGAACGATTTTAAAAATGCCGTTCCTGTAACTTTTAAGAAAAATAATTTTGTTAAAAATAAAGTCGGTTTAGTAATACCTGTTCCAAAAGCGACAAGCGTATCTTATAAAAAAGATTATGAATTTCAAGTGTACTCTATCAATATTCAAAATCAAAGTTTAGATTTTGAATATTCAAAGACAATTGATTATGACTCTTATACTCCTCTACCATTCGACGATGAATTTGGCGGATGTAATAACCCCTCCATTGTCATTAGGGAGGCTGTAAGTTACGATTTTAATGGTGACGGAGTTTCAGAATTACTGATGAAATTTCAATCCAACAGGATTTGCGGAGGTGGATTTGATCCTGGCTTGTCTGGTAAATCATCCTCTGAAACCGCCACTCAAGTAGATGAAATACCAAATTCACAATATAGTCCTACAGTCGATCAATCTAACACAGAGCTTGGATATGTGGAAATACCTGCGCCAGAAAATATAATTCCAGGTCAAACAATGCAAGTGAACTATTCCTATGTGCTGATTGACTTAGATCAGAATATAGCAGTTCCACAAAGTGTCTATAATTTTAACAACGGCACTGGCGGAACTGCAAATTCACTTAAATTTGCTGATTTTAATGGTGATGGTATTCAGGAAATTATCATTCAGACAAATTCTCAATTTAACAGTGTTCTTAATATAAAAAGAGATTTAGCACTAAATTATTCTACAACTCCAGTTGGAAACTTTGCGGGTCAAAACTTCGTCGGAAGCGTATATACAGCTATGTTGTTCGGGGATTTTAACGGTGATTCTAAAGTAGACATCCTCATTCCTCAGGCAAATAAGTCTTACAATTGGGATCTGTACACCTCAACGGGTAAGACCTTTATCAAATCCTATATCAATAACTTTATATTTTATCTAGCCGGTACTGAGACATTAAGTTCAAGTGTCCATAATACTTTTTATGAAAGTGGATGTTCTTATGGGATGTTAAGAACATTTCAATATCAAACAAGTGATCTAGACGGAGATGGAAAATCAGAGGTAACGGTCTCCAATATATTATTGTATGACCATGAATGGAATGCTCACAGAGATGAGGAATGGACCACAATCAGTGTTGCAGTTTATTCAACCAACAAGTTAACGGGTTCTTCTAATAAGAGTATGATATATAATCCTTCTCATACCACTACTTTTGGGGTCAATATATATTATCCGTATAATATCGAAAATACTACCCCAATACAAACAAACAGTGATGTCAATTTCTTCAGAACTAAATATTGGTTAAAAGGATTCGATGATAAAGTTATCCCTTTCAGTTTATTGAGTTTAACTAAAGACAACCAACAAATTATTCTTACCGGGAAACCCGTAGACTGTCAAGGTACAGAATGTGATCAAAATTATGTTCTGCACTATAATTATCCATATCTGCCAACACTCGCTAAAATTACGAATATTCAGCAAGGAGAGGTTACCACTACTGTAGATTACAGAGCTATCAATTCTTATGCAGATTCTAATTTTTACAAAGCCATTCAAGCAGAACCATATCCGTATATTGAGTTAGATCAGATTCCATTATCTTCTGTCGTTTCACGTCTGTCCCAATTCACAAACGGTAATTTATTGTTATCTCAAGATTTTAGATATCGAGGAATACTTTCACACTTTCATGGAAGGGGCATGATCGGTTTCAGACAATTTGCAAAATCATCATGGTATGCATCCGGATATGAAAATGCAAAAGTGTGGTCAGGTGTTGAATTTGATTTAATTAATGATTCATTCCCATTAAAAGAATGGTCCTTAAAAACAAATGATGAAAATAAGATTTTCCCAATTAATTTATCGGAGTCTAATAATGAACTGATTAATTTTAAATCAAACATCTATAAAAAAGACAGACTTATTAATGGGCAAATTGTGACCAACATAAATGATGATGATAAATCAAAAGTTGTCACTGCTACAATGATAGAGTCCTCCAGATTAAAAAATTTTTTAACAAATAAATTAACCGTTAACACCATCACATATGGAGATTATTATCTTCCATCTGTGACCTCTTCTAATACTAATAATGGATTTGCTACATCTTCTACTAATTATGAGTACTACAATAATATTGGAGGCTCAGGAGCAGATTATTATATCGGCCGATTAAAAGCGAAAACATCAGTTATTCAAGCCTATAATGACACCAAATCCGGTAAAGAAGAATACTTCTACGAAAATAATCTTTTAAAGTCAGCTAAAACATGGAATAGAGATAATGACCAATATTTGCAAGAGGCCTATAATTATGATGGTTTGGGAAATGTTTCCAGCAAAATAATCTCCAACAATATTGACTCACAAACCCAAACAAGCGCTGCTGAATATGATACAAAAGGACGTTTTATAACTAAAAAAACAGATCACTTAGGACTTGAAACCAATATCCTTTACAATAATTGGGGACAAATACTCACTCAGACTGATCCATTAGGAAATTCTGTGGTAACAACATATGATGGGTGGGGAAAAATATTGACTGTCACATCAAATTTATCAGGAACGACAAATTATAGCTATGAGAAGCTGTCGGCCGGATCAGGCACAAAAGTACAAGAAACCACTTCAATAGGCAATCAAAACATTACATACACCAATACCATTGGTCAAATTTATAAAACATCTATCAAGGGCTTTGGCCAAGGTCAATATGTTTCGATGAATATAACTTATGATCCACTTGGTCGAAAAATTTCAGAAAGTGAACCGTATTTTGAGGGTCAAAATGCAACTCAATGGAATACGATAACATACGATGATAACTACTTGCCAGCAAAGGTAACATCTACATCATTTAATGGCAAACAAACCGAAACTACTGTATTCGGATTAACTACTACCGTCAAAGAAATTAATGGTTATCTTAGAACAACATCAAAAACTGCGGATGTAATTGGAAACGTCATTTCTTCAACTGATAAAGGTGGAGTGATTCAATTTAATTATAATGCTATTGGTGAGCAGACCAAAGCCACATACGGGACAAATATTGTTACTACAAAATATGATTCGTGGGGTCGTAAGTCTGAATTTGAAGATCCGTCCAATGGAAAGTACAAATATGAGTATGATGGTTTTGGCCAAGCCAAAAAAATTATAAGTCCAAAAGGTCAGAAGTTATTTGTGTATAATAACTTAGGTCAGCTTACCAATCAGGTGGAGACATCAGCGGATGGTATTTCAACCAATAAAAATATCATTTTAAGTTATGATGCTTTCGGCAGACTTAACTCGAGATCTGGTACAGCCAATGGAAAATCTTATGATGCAAGACTTGAATTTGACAGTCATGGAAGAGTTGCGTCCAGTGTGGAAACGAGTAACGGAAAAAAATATACACAAAACGGATTTTTTTATGATGAAAAGTCTCGAATAAAATCATACACAAAAAGTCTTTTATCTTCTGGAATTCTAACACAAGTCACCATTATGCATGCATATAACGACTGGAATGGAGAGTTATACCAATTGAAAGATAAAAAGACAGGCTTAGTACTATGGGAACTTCAAAATACAAATGCCAAAGGTCAAGCGTTAACCTCTAAATTAGGTACTTCTACAATTAATAACTTATATGATAACAATGGATTTTTGACCAATATCAATCATTCATCTGCTGTCAAGCCAAGCATACTCCAAGTTTCTTATTCTTTTGATGCAATAAAAAATGAATTAAAAAACAGAACAACTGGAGGAGATTTTACTATCTTGGAAAGTTTTACGTATGACGACAATAATCGTCTTACTTCATGGACAGATCCACGAACAGGACAAATCTCAAACAATGTTTATGATCTAAAAGGAAGAATTCTTGAAAATGATCAGGTAGGACAGGTTAAATATGAAAATAACAATAAAATTTATCAGTCAACCGGTATTGACTTAAATCCTGCCGGAGTACAAAATTACACCAATGATCTCATACAGTACATCAACTATAATGAGAACAATGACCCTATATTTATCAATGGAATGAAGGGAGACGTTTCATTCCAATACGGTTTGACATCAATGCGACAAAGAGTAACGTATGGAGGTAATTTTGATCCTCAGAAAGATGGAAAGTACACAAAATTGTATAGTGAAGACGGAAGCTTTGAGATTACACTTGATAATAAAAACAAAACAGAAAAACATATTCTTTACATAGCAGGAACGCCTTATGACAGCAGTGTCTTATTTGTGAAAAATTTCAAGGAATCCAATGGTTCTTATAAGTTTATGCATAAAGATTATTTGGGCAGTATCTTAGCAATCAGCGATGAAGCAGGTTACAAAGTTGAGCAAAGACATTTTGATGCATGGGGTAACTTTACCCACCTGCAACTAGGTACCGGGTCTATTATTACTGATAAAAACATTATCAATGCGACTGTTTCGCAATCAGCTCTAATCGTAGACAGAGGATATACCAGTCATGAACATTTTGTAGAAGTGGGTATAATTCATATGAATGGAAGATTGTATGATCCGCTGCTGCGAAGATTTTTAAATGCCGATGAAAATATACAGGATCCGTACAACACTCAAAACTATAATAAGTATGGATATGTGATGAATAATCCTTTAATGTTTAATGATCCGGGGGGCGAGTATATTTTTGGAATCACTGAAGCATTTTTTGCGGCGGTAGTTATTGGTGCCATGGTAGGCACAGCATCATATATTGTTAATACGTTGATAACAGGTTCGAAGTTTACATTGCAAGGATTTTTCAAAGCCGAATTCTTTGGTGCGGTCTCTGGTGCGGTAACATATGGTATTGGAAGTGCATTCTCCTCCACAGCGGTAGTGTCAGCACTCGGTAACGTAGGTTCAGCAGTAACACAAGCATTGGCACATGGTTTAGCTCAAGGATTATTAGCCGTTGTACAAGGAGGTGATCTTTCTCAGGCAGGTATGGCTGCGACAACTGCATTTGTAACAAGTGGTTTAATGAGCGGACTCACGAAAGCAGCCCCGTCGGTTACCAATTCTCTTGCAGGTTCAATGGTTATAGGCGGTGCAATAGGGGGAATTACCTCCGAACTGTCTGGCGGGAATTTTTGGCAGGGGGTAGCAATTGGTGCCATTGTTGCCGGGATGAATCATTCGTTGCATAGCATTAATACTAAATCAGAAATGGTCAACATCATCGAACGTGCGGATCACAAAGCAGATGAGCCCGGAACTATCGCTGCTACAAAAGATGTGGTTGCAAAATCATCAGAAATGCAGGAATTAAATATTGAAGGAGGTATTAAGGATATTGAACCCTATACCCAAGATGATGGTAAATATGGAGACTATAATAAGACAACCAGAATTATAAGAATAAATACCTACACGAACTGTTCACTTTTAGATTATGTGTCCACAGCTTACCATGAACTTAGGCATCACTATTTTTGGTACAAAAAAGAGTTGTATGAAAACTTAAGAGATACTAAAATAGATCGTAAAAGTTCACGTGATGTAATAGCAACTAATGACGGAATCAACTTTAATGAGTATCAAGCTCATAAAGCAACTGGTATCATGACCGGAGGTTATCGAGGTAGTGATAATGCTACTAAGATTTTTGATTTTGTGACGAAACAGGGATATAATGTCCGTCAAATGGATAGGTTATTTATCCAATTCGGAGGCTTCTATCCTTCTCCCATAGTTAAATAAATTTAATTTTTAAACACTGTTGTCATGAAAAAAGTTTTTTTTTTAATAATTCTATTTTTGGCCGGTTATTGTAAATCGCAGGATATCGTATTAAGTACCAAAGATTCATTGTATAGTTACAGGATCAAAGACGAACAAGATTTAAGTTTTATAAGAATAAATCTGGCAATTAAAAATGTTTCAGGTTCAACAGTTGGCTTTGTGCTGGACACAAAAAGCTTAGGAGTTTATGAATCACCAAACTCCTATATATTTGATGAAAATACAATACCCGAGAGTGGAATTTACGAGAATGTATTTTCACCAAGAATAATACTTTTTGATACTCAAACAGCAAATCCATTGAAATTAGATTTTTACGGGAAGGATATTCAATATACTGAAGAAGGATTAGCCAAAATTATTAATAAGAAGAAAGAAATTGAGAAGAAAGAAATTGCTGAATTAAAAAAATATAAACGGATCTTTTTTCCTAAAAAAAATTTAAAATTTATTGAAAAGGCGATGTACATCAATACTCATTTTACAACTTTAAAACCTCATGAGATTAAAAACATTACCTTACTATTTAATCCTCAAAATTACAAGCACGAAGGAAAATTTAATGGTATAGGATTTTTATTGGAAAAAGATAAAAAATATGATTTTGTCATTAAGATCCATACTGAGAGGGAAACAACAATGAAGTATCTGGATTCAAAAAATATTAAACTGATCAAAAAAGAAAATATTAAAATAATTTCAGAAGATGTTTTTTCTCAAAAATTACAACTGGTAGCCCAATAGAAATTGTAGTTTTTTTGATATTTTTATTAGGAAAAAGATCATTATTTATTATCGAAATATAAAGCAGTAGGGAAGCAAACCTTAGGTATATATATCGATTGGTGATGGAATCTTTCCAACAAAAATCTACAATTGTACTACAGTTTATACATCAATACGGACGCTTTTATTCGTCCGTATTGATTTTAGATCATATTTATTTTTTCACAAAATTTATTCTATTTGAGAGTATCCATTAAGAATAACATAGGAATCCACCTATACGAAAATCCAAACATACCTGTATAAAAGCGACGCTATTACGAGGGCGTTTTCATTTGTTTACTGACCCATTCTATATCTTTTTCATCCTTAAGAAAATAGTTCCACCACTCCATCGTTCTTTTGCTAATATCACTAATTTCTGTACTTTCTGGTTCGAGTATGTGACCCTGTTCTGAATAAAAAATGGCAATAACATCCTTTCTGTTGCGTACTAATGCGGTGTAAAACTCCAAAGTTTGTGATGGTAAAACATTATTATCTTTTAACCCTGCCCAAAGCAGAATAGGAGCATTGACCTTCTCTGCATAGTAAATAGGATTATTGTTCCAATACAGCTGTTTGTCTTCTGAAAAAGATTGTCTCATATTGTACTGCCCATTTTCGACGCGCGAATATTCATTAAATGCAGAATGTGGATTATTGGTAAAATAATGACTGGTCAGATTGCTGACTCCTGCACTTGAAATATAGGCTTTAAAACGATTGGAATGGGTGGCAATAAAATTGGTTTCATAGCCTCCGAATGAATGACCGGTTAATCCGATTCGGTTGTGGTCAATTGCTTTTATAGATCGTAATGCATCCAGAGAACGGTGTACACAATCTAATGCAGATAAACCGCTCCCTCTTTGATCCATCACAATATCAGGAAGGAAGACGAAAAAACCATTTTCCAAAAGGGATCGGAGATTGAATCCATCCCCACCCTCTTTATTCATCAAGAAGGTATTTGACGATCCGCTTTGTTCCATGTAGATCTTTACAATCATAGGATACGTTTTTGCCGGCTGGTATCCCAAGGGATAATATAATATGCCCTTTAAATCTTTTCCAAAAGAATTTGTATATGGTATAATTTTCTGCTTGATGTTAGGATCTACTTCCATTATTTGGTCGCAGGTCATGCATATCTTCCGGTAACCTCCCACTGAACTTTGAAAAATCTGCGGACGTTGTTCATTGGATTCTTCAATAGTATAAACAGGTTCTGACCGGTGACGGTTAGATGCTGTTTCAAAATTCTTAACCAGATTTTTAGTAGTGGGAACTGCTGCTGTTATCTTTTTTCCATCCCATTGATAATAGGCTGACTCATTCTTATCCTTGTCCAATGCTTTAATGGTGATTCCATCTGCTATTTTTTCTCCACTATAGCCTACAGTAACTCCAAATTTTTGAAACGTTACGAACGAGCTTTTTCGTTTAATAGACGATTGTAATCCTGGGAGGAGAGTTTTTAAAAATTGATCCTGAGAAAGACTGTAAATTTTCACTCCATCTTCGCCTTCAAAGATCAGGATCGATTCATCTGAAGAAAAAAAAGGATTTGAAATATTCTTACCAAGATTTTTTTGGTTCAGCGAAACGGTATCCACGAGCCACCACTCCATTGTCAATTCATTTCGCATGACGATAAATCGACCGGTAGCAGATGCTTCTGCAGTCCGCACTGCATCCGCTAACTTTTTAAACGTTTTGGTTTGCAGGTTAAAAAGAAACAATCCAAAAACAGGCTGAGCAAAGCGGTAATCGAATTGTTCTGCTTTATTAAGAGCAACGAAAAAGCGTTTACTATTAATGGAAATAAAGTCAAAACCGGAGTCTGTAGGAAGATATTGAACGGTTCCTTCTCTTGTATTAAAAAGCCAATAATTATTTTGAGGAATCCCTCTTTTTTTGAATCGCATATACGGGTCATTGCCATACCTGATCTCCATAAAGTTTTTTTCAGGAGCCTTTCTCTTTTCAGATTCTATAAGAAAATAACTGCCATCCTGTATCGAGGTCAGCTTGAAAAAATCTGCATCAGTAAAAGTTTCTTTTAACGGAATTTGAATTGCGGAGGTTTTGGTGTTAAGTAGAATACTTCTTATTCTTCCGGTTCCTGCCTCCGTTTCCGTAAATGCAGCATAGTTTCCGGTTGCGAACTGGGGTACTGCTGATAGTGTATGGGTTGTACTAAAAAGCGTTGCAGGTATTTTATCTAAAACATTAATGATATGGTACGCTGAATCTTTTTTTATAATGGCAATCAATACATCTTTTCCGTCGGTGACATAATCTTCAACATGCCTAACTTCTTTTACTTTTTGAGCATTAACATTGTAAACAGTGAGTACTTGGTGTTCGTCTGCAATCACATATTGATTCAATTGGCTGAGCACATCTGCTTTTTTAACTCCTTTGTAACTGATCGTATGCAGATCATCAAGTCTGGTAAGATCTGCGGTGTTATTCCCTTGAGCGAATAAAAACTTCTCTGCTATAAAATCCTGTTTGACATTGAGCTTAACCAATTTTTTATAGATGTTTTGCGGATACTTAGTATCAAAAAGAAGGATCGTATCGGTATTTTGTCCATACAGTGTCCTTGCCAATAACCATTTTCCAGTGCTTGAAAGACGCAGATCATTGTAATGGGGAATTGTTTCTGTCCTCTCCATATCTGGCGTATTAACCTCCTGCGCTCTGTAATGATTGAGCAACATAGAGATGAATAAAATAATCAGGAGTTTTAGCTTCTTATTAGTATCCATTATTCTGAGGATTAAGATTCGGATTGAGCAGAAGCTCTTTTTCGGGAACAGGCCATAGCTGATGTGCCGTTTTCCAATTAGGTTTTGTAAGGATCAGCTGTTGCAGTGTATTCATTCGTTTCATATCAAAGAAACGATGCCCGGTCTCTGTGAAGAATTCTTTTCGGTTTTCGCTTAAGATCTGATCGAGAAGATTGCTTTGACTAATCGGTGATGAAATTGCTCCTAATCCTGCACGCTGACGAACTGAATTGAGATAAGGCAAAGCTTCAGATGTTTTGTTTTGCATGGTAAGCGATTCTGCCAGCAGCAAATACGCCTCTTCAATCCTGAAGACCACGGAGTACTCATCATTATTCCCCGAAAGATTTTTGTACTTGGCTGTGCGGTACCAGGTCGTCCCAGCTACTGTTACAGGCAGAGTCCATCGTTGTTTTCTAAGATCGGATGCTGAAAAACTACCCATTAGAGAACTGGATAATGCATAATTATAAGGTGGAATAAAATCGAAATAGTAAGCAATTACTTCTTTGACTGCATCTCCGTTATTGGCTGGTTTAAGCTGCCAGATAATATTAGTACTTGTCTTCTTAAATGTTTTCGTCAGATCGTTCTGCAGCTGATACAATGGATTTTGAATGACGGCTTTAAGATGAATCTCTGCCTCAGACCATTGTTGTTGGCTCATGCATACTTTAGCCAATAACAGCTGTGCTGCTTTTTTATTGATGTAAATACGCTCATTATTTCTGTACTGATCTGCAATCATAGGAATCACATCGTTGAGGTCACTCTCTATTCTCTCCAGAACTTCTGCAGAGGGAGTTTTTGAAATCGACTGATTAATCAGATAGTTGGTCGTTACAGGATACGGAATATCGCCGAACACCTGCTGCAGATAAAAAAACAGTAGGGAACGAATCATCAGTGCTTCGCCTTTGATTCTAGTTTTATCCGGCACACTTAGTGATGGGGAACTGTCACAGCCTTCCATCACTGCGTTGCAGGAATAAATCAATTGATAGGCCGATGCCCATTGTCCATAGATCACTGGATTGGAAGGTAAAAGCTGGTTGCGGAAAACTTCTGTTGTTCCGTTGGTCGATGCCAGGGCATAAAAATCCAGATCATCGGTATACAAACTCAGAAGAAGGCTTAATCCGTCTCCCGAAACAGGAGAATTATTCCATAGGCCTGCGTAAATGCCTGCTAATGCAGCATCAGCAGTTTGAACATTTTCATAGACCGTTTCGGAAGCGATCTGGTTGGCAGGAATTTCTGCCTCAATCATATCCTCACAAGACATACCGGTTGATAAAAAACCAAGCAAGGCTGTGATGTTCATATAATATATTATCTTTTTCATTGTATTGTCATATTAGGGGTAAAGGAAGTTATCCTGCTTAAAAAGTAAGTTGTACGCCCATGGAATAGGTTTTCATCGGCGGAAGAAAGCTCATGGATGGAAACTCGGGATCATAGCCAAAGTAATTCGTAATGGTTAAAAGGTTTTGTCCTTGTACATAGATTCTCGCATTTCTGAAAAAAGTGTTTTCCACAGGGATCTGATACCCGAGCTGCACATTTTTCAATCTGATAAACGAGGCATCAGAGACTGATGCGGTCGAATTCTGAAACTGAACATGCAGCGGATTGACTGTTGACTGATACGGCATATAGATTCCGTCAGGGTTCTGGGGTGACCAAACGTCGAGTACGTCTACAGGAAGATTGCTCATGAGTCCCGGGGAAGGCATGGTGCTGTTAAAGTTTCTGTTCTTCTGCTTTACAAACTGAAACAAAAAAGAAAGTTCAAAATTTTTATAGGTGAAGCGGTTGTTCCATCCTCCAAAATACCTTACCCCGATGTTCTCAACGGCACGGGTATCATCCGGGGCTGAAATTTTACCGTCTCCATTGTAATCGGTGAATCTGTATTTTCCGGTGCCGGGATCGATGCCTTCGAGGTTGTATAATTTGACAATCGTGATTGGCTGTCCTACAATATAGGTGTTGGAATAGGTGGAACCTTCCAGACCCGGAAATGCCAAGAGTTTGTTTTTTGGAAAGCTGATATTAAAAGAGCTGTCCCATCGCAATTCACTTTCTTTAAAAGGATCTGCACTTAATTCAAATTCCCAGCCTTTATTCTCTACTTCAGCGGGCATATTGGCAAGTACAGAGGTGAATCCTGTGACTGCCGGAAGCTGATAGCCTACCAGCTGATTGGATGAGCTGTTTCGGTACCACGAAGCCGTTACATTGAAACGGTTTTTAAATACACTGGCTTCGAACGCTGCCTCCAGCTTATACGTATTTTCCCAGCTGTAATCGGGATTGAACAATCTGGAAGGAACCAAAGCAGCAGTGCCGTTGTAGATCAGTTTAGATACGGTGTAGGTATCGAGATACTGGTAATCTCCGATATTATCACTTCCTGTTACTCCATAACTTCCACGGAGCTTAGCGAAACTGAGCCAGCCGAGATCTGTGAACAGACTTTCTTTGGAGAAAAGCCATGCAGCTCCTACCGCTCCGAAATTCGCAAAGCGGTTGTTGGGACCGAAGCGGCTGCTTCCGTCTCTCCTGCCCGTCAGATTGACAATGTATTTCCCGTCATACTGATAGTTGATTCTTCCGAAAACAGCGGTGTATTTATATTCCGTTTCCAACTGGTCACCGAAGGTTTTTGTTTTCGCTGCAGCAATATTTTTGATGAAAACATTGCTCTCAAACCCCGTTCCCGTCATGGAACTTCTTTCGAAACTGTCCTGTTGTAAAGTTCCGCCGATGATCACATTGATCTTGTGATTGTTTCTCTGGAAATCCCAGGTCAGCTGGGGTTCGATCACCAGTGAGAAACGGTTTTGACTGCTTTTGGAAGCTTTTGAAGTGGCACTGGATAATCCTAAACTTGTGGCTGGACTGTAAATGGTATTCGGTTGCAGAGACCATTCTTCAAAATTCTGATAGTTGATTCCGCCATTGAGTTTGAATCTGATGTTTTTCAGAACTTCATAAGAGGCGGTCAGATTGGTGATCAGCTGTTTGGAATCATTGGTGTAGCTGCCGTTGAATGCGGCTACAGGATTGGTGAAGGTTCCGCCGGCCCAGTTGATGCTTCCGTCAGGAAGGTGCAGTTCAGGAGCATTTGGAGCAAGCAGATAAGCCTGTGCCGTAACGTCCGTATTGATCACATTGTTTTTAAGCAATGAGAAAATATTGGAAACATTAATCTCCAGTTTTCTGTCTTTTGAACGGTGAGAAATGCTGTTGTTGAGACTGTTGGTCACATACCTGAAATCTCTTCCGAAAGGCGTGGTCTGTTCGGTGTGACCTAGGCTGATGATGAAACGGGTCTGTTCATTTCCGCCGCTGACTGATCCTCTGATATCGGAGAAAGTGGATGTGTTTCCGATGAGCTTTTTGGGCCAGCCGGTAGATCGGTTTTCATCCCAGGTGCCGTTGACATCATAGGCATTGGCAGGATAAGCCGTGACATTGCTGTTGATAAAGGCCTGACGGCGCATCCCGAGATACTGCTCAGTGTTCATCATTTTGAGATTAGAAATAGCACTGCTGAGTCCGTAGTTGCTGGTGAAGGACAGGCTTACTTTACCTGCCTTACCTTTTTTGGTCGTAACCAAGACCACTCCGTTCGCTCCTCTGGATCCGTAAATTGCGGTGGCATCGGCATCTTTCAGGATTTCGAAGCTTTCAATATCGTTGGGATTGATGCTATTGAGCGGATTGATGCTTCCGTTGGGAAGCGATGATCCGGCATAAACGGTTTTCACTTCGCTTCCAAGCACTACTCCATCGACGACATACAGTGGCTGATTTCCGTCAAATTCTGAATTGCTTCGGGTTCTGAGGCTGTTTCTTCCACGGATCTCAATCTGGTATCCTCCACCGGGTGTTCCTCCGTTTTGGGAAATATTGACGCCTGCCATTCTTCCCTGTGCCGACGACAATACATTAGTCACCGGCTGGTTCTCAATATCCTTGGCCGAAATCTTAGCAATGCTTCCCGTTCTCTCCTTATCCCGAACTTTGTAATATCCCGCATTCAACACCACCTCCTCAATCCCCTGCACCTTACCACTTCCATCACCATCATTTCCTACAACCATCCCAACATCAACAACAGACCGATTCCCCAAAGAAACCCTCTGCTCAGAATATTCAGGATGCCTAAAGACAAGGACAGAGCTCCCACTTCCATTCTCACTGCCACTTCTATTCCCACTCTCACTCCCCTCTCTTCCAGAAATCTCCAACCGATAAACACCTTGAGAATTAGTAACCGAAGTCTGGTCACTTCCAACTTGAGAAACACTCACTCCCGAAAGAGGCAACAATTGATCTCCTTTCCCTACGGTAACCTTTCCCGTAACGGTTTTGGTCTGAGCCTGTATTGAACCACAAACAACGGTTAACATCAAGGCAAAGCCCATACTTCCTATATTATTATAGGATTTTTTCATAGTTTTGTAAAGTTTAAATTAAACGATTCAATAATCATTGCTCCTTCCTAAGTCTCCAAACTTATGGGAAGGGGCTTTTTATTTATTGAATACTTTTCTTGACAGGCTGAGCCTGTCGAAGTACTATTTCATTTTTTTATAATATCACTACCGAATTCATGTATTTGAAAACAAAACTTTCCTAAGTGCCTTTCAGTAAAAAAAGACATGGTAAGGTCTAAACCAATGACCAAAAGACACCGGAAAGCAATTAATTAATATGAATGAAAATTTGTCCCGTGAAAGCTTTAAAAGCCGCAATAAGTTGTACACCCTATTGTATCATGCATTTTCTAAATGAGAAAACATTTTACTGAAAATTAAAACAGCCTTAACCACCTGCCCCATGCAGACCGTTCACATTTTTTATTTTTTTATTAAATTCCCTTCGTGCTGAAAAATTATTTGGAAAATTAAAAGAAAGCCTGTACTTTTAAGGTGTGAGTTTAAAGCGTAGTCTGACTTACCTTTTACTATTAAAGGAATTTCGGAGTGTGGCGGTTATCAGTGCGGCTATACCTCATCTTCCTGCAATATTGCGGGTAGTTTTGGTATAGAGCTGTAAGTTTTTTATCTGCAATGCTTCCGGACTATTCCGGTGGGCAAATTAGCAGCATGGTTGAAAATGTCGTCCTCATAAATATTCTTTTATATGTGGAACGATGCTTTGAAGGTATGAAGTATACATGCAAAAATAGCATGGAGCGGCCTCACACTTTCAATCCGTGGGTGTCCTACGACCCTAGCAAAAATTGCTTGCAAATGAAAGGATACGTGAGAACCGCCCGCATGCCGTATGCAAAAGTAAGAAACTTTTTGACATGGAGCGATTTCACGATTCTCTCGTCTGCTTAATAGGACTTTACGGAACGAGAAACATCGTTAATGGTCGAAACCATTTCTATTTTATAATCGCTTGAACAAATGTAACAATAATATTCAAATGTGGCAATAAAACCACAATAAAAAAATAAAAAAATGGATCCTTTTTTTACTGAAACATATAAAATAGTTGGTAAATCTTTAAAGAAAAGAAGATTAGAAATGAACTTGACACAAAGTCAATTAGCTCATTTAGCAGGAAAAATGGATCGTTCAAAAATTAGTGACATTGAAAATGGAAAGGAAGATTTTCTATTTTCAACACTACTAAAATTATGTAAAGCATTAGGTATTAGTGTTAATGATATTTTAATAAAATAATAACACCTATTTATTTTCATGTCAAAAATTTAATAAGCTCTCAAATTCTAATGATTATTGTAATTAACATTTTTCGAGTACCGAAGTCCCAAATAAAACTTGATTACAATATTCTCATTAATTACTCTGAAAAATCTCTTGATAACCGATCAAAATACTAATGAACGAATTCTTCCTTTCCTCTATTTTTTACTTTTTTTTTTTAAAATTACTAACTATATCTCAAATAAATTTTGGAAACATTTTTTTTATATTTGAAAATATTTTTAGAAACCAGCAGAACAAAATTTATGTCCATGAAAGAGTTTTTTAGTACATATATATTACCATCAGGAGTTTTATTTACATTTATTGCCACGTGTGTAAATATATATTATACAAGACAAAGCTCTAAAAAATCAAAGTATATTGATACCATAACTTCAGAACGTATAAAATGGTTATCAATCATAAGAAATGAAATTTCCGAAATAATTTCAATCATTTCGGAAACATTAATTTTTTATAGTGAAGAGATAAATAATATCGAATCGCAAAACCCAGATGAAAATTTTGTAACCGATACTAATTACGAATATCAAATTCACTATCATGATTCAAAAACAACAAAACCATTGAAATTTAAAGATTATGTGGAATATGAAGACATCATCAAAAGGCTATACATTTTAAAACTGAGATTTAATCCAACTGTTGACGCAGATGTCCTAAACATAATTCAATATTTTATTAAATTCTATACAAGCGAATATAAATCAAAGGCTGATATTTCTGAAGCAAAATTAGAAGTCGAAAAACTAGTAAAAAATACTCAAGCCCTGTTAAAAAATGAGTGGGAAAAAATTAAAAGTGAATCTAAAGGAAATTTTGACTTTTAAAAATATCATTTGCAGGAAATGATATGGCGATATTCACAAAATTCTAAAAATCTATTTTAATATATTTGCGAAAACTAGCGTTCATGAACTCACACCAAAAAAATGATAGTGGCAACTTTGTTGTATTTATAGCTTTTGCATCTCTTCTTCTTCTTTTCACGCTTGCTATCACGCTTGCTATCGGTGTTTATGCTGATGAAACCAGTAGAGGAACATTTGGTGATATGTTTGGCTTTGCTAATGCGGTTTTTACGGGACTATCTTTTATAGGACTTTTAATGACGATTTCATTACAGAGAAAAGATCTGAATGAGCAACGAGAGGAATTGCAAAAACAGTCAAAAACATTACATATTCAAAATTTTGAAAATACCTTCTTTCAAATGCTTAATTTATTTAATTCTATAATGGAGTCTACAGAAATAACATCTGGAGGCACTCTGTACAAATCTAGAAAAGCATTTTTAATCATATCAAATGAAGTAGAAACTGTCTTAAACAACTATACTAAAAAACCATTTGTTTTAGCTCGAATATTAAAGGCAAAAAGGATAGATATTAAAAAAAAAACATCTTTAGACTACTTAGAAATTCATGACCTAAGCTGTGTTTATGACGAGATATATAAAAAATATCAAGATGTCCTTGGACATTATTTTAGAACCTACTATCACGTAATTAAATTAATTGATAAAACGGACGGAATAGATAAATCACAATACATCTCGATAGCAAGATCGCAAATTTCTAATTCTGAACAAATACTTTTATTCTATAATTGCTTGCATAAGAATGGTGAAGAAAAATTTAAACCTTTTGTAGAGAACTATGCTTTACTGCACAACTTGAATATAGAAGAATTACCATCTATTTATTACAAAGATTTCTTTAAAGATAGTGCATATAATTACACAAAAACTTACTTATGACACTTAGCATTTTATGCACAATAATAATCTGGTAATTTCTGGAAGTTTGATAAAATCATAATAAAAGTCTTATTTGAAATAAAGTTTAATTAATTTTCAAGTAATATAAAACTGTTTAATCGCAACAATGGAAATTGAGTGAATTAAGATAAAAATGCAAAAAATCAATATATTTACAGAAATTGTAGATTAGTAGATTAAATGAACAAAATATTATTCTCTAAAAAAGAGTTTTACAAAAAAACTATTCGCAGCAAATGGTTGACAAAAAGTTAACTTAGAATAAAGCTGCAATTTTATATCAGCCTACTAATACACTGATCCACTAAATAATTCTTTTCGAAAAACTACCGAAAAGCTTGAGGCAAATTTTTAACTTTACTTAATGACTAATAATACTATAAAAATACCGTTTAAAGTTTCTGCAAGAACAGCGAAACTGATTGGATTAGAAAATTTCTCAACTGAAGAGGGCGCAGTTATTGAGTTGGTTAAAAATACATATGATGCAGATGCGAAAAATTGTATTATAATTTTTGACTTAAAAAAGAAAAAAGTCAAAGAAAAAAATGAAAAAGGAGAAGAAGTCGAAGTAGAAAAATTTGATAAGGAAAATAGTAGCATTTATATTTTTGATAATGGATTCGGAATGAACGATAAAATTATTCAAAACCAATGGATGACAATAGGTACTGATAATAAACTTTATGAACATACTACAGAAGGTGGAAGAGTAAAAACCGGAGCAAAAGGTATTGGTCGTTTTGCTCTAAACAGATTAGGTATGTTAACATCTATGACTTCACTTCCGAATTTATTAGAAGTATTAGATGAGGAGAGTAGCGAAATTGAAAAAGATTCGGAAGAGGAGCTAAAAACCAAATTAATTGAAAACATTACAAATACAAGCTTTGATTGGACAGTTGATTGGAAAGATTTCGATAAAAAAGGCGCTACAGTTTCTGATGTCGAAGCCGTTTTATCTACTAAAGAAAAACTAAATCTTAAACAGGAATTTTTGAAGCGATTTTCCTCACATCCTAAAATTAACGAAGTATTAGAACAAATCGATTTTCAATCGGGAACTGCCATTGAAATTACTGAGCTAAATGATGAATGGAATGAAGAGAAGTTAAGCAAGTTATTTGGGAATTTAGAAATGTTGCTTCCTCCAGAGGAACAAAATGATTTTAAAATTGACTTATTCTTATTGAATAACTTACAGGAATTTGGGAATGTAACGCGAGCATATTATGATGATTATGATTATAAAATCAATGCTAATTATAGTCAGGGTGATGATAAAATGCTAAAGGTGAAAATTTATCGTAACGAATTGGATCTTGAAGCTTTAGAGAAAAAATATTCCGAAGTATTTGAATTTGATTTGATGAAAAAATCCCCATATCGACTTGAAGATTTCAAGAATGAAAAAATTGAACTTGATATACCTATAGAAAAATTGACTTCTGATGAAGTAGATAAAGATTTATTAGAAAGAATTGGAAAATTTGATTTTACCTTTTACTTCTTAAAAAATACCATTTCAGATGACAGGAATGATGGAGATGTGAAGAAATACCCTTACAATAATTTAAATAGTGCAACTAGGAAGTCTTGGTTAAAAAAGTTTGGTGGCATTAAAATATTCAGAGATGACTTTCGAATAAGACCTTATGGAGAAAATGGTGATGACTGGTTAAGGTTGGGTGAACGTCAGGCTCAAAGTCCAGGAGGAGCAGGTCAAAGATTAGGTGGTTATAGAATTAGACCTAATCAGATAGCAGGAACTATTAAAATTTCGAGACTTCACAATGCAAGTTTTCAAGATAAATCTGGACGAGAGGGTTTGATTGAGAATGATGAATTTGAACTGTTCAAAAATATCATACGAGAAATAATATCCTTATTTGAACGAGATAGAAATGTAATAATGTATAATCTTTCAGAATTACATAAAATTAAAAATGATGAAGCAGAAAAACTAAGGGCAGGAAAAGAAGAGGCAGAAAAACTTAAAAATCAAGATAGAAATGGTGATGATAATACAAAAACTAACTTTGCTAATGATACAGACTATTCCGGATCAGCAAAAAAATTAGCTGATGCTTTTGTAATACTCGAAAAAGAAAACGAAAAAAAGGATGATGAAATTAGACTATTAAGAAGTTTAGCAAGTGTTGGTTTAATTGTTTCTTCCTTCGCTCACGAATTGCATAATCTGAAAAACAGACTTGTTCCAAGAACTAAATTTTTAGAAGAAGAAATGCAAAAGTATATTGATAAAGATTCATTTATTGACAAATCAAAATATGAAAATCCATATTATATGTTGGATTTGATTAAGAAAGAGGATTTGAAACTTCAACATTGGTTGGTTTATTCTCTAAACACCTTAAAAAGGGATAAGAGAGAAAGAAAAAATGTTGATTTAAATAAATATTTTGAAGATTTTAGATCTATTTGGCAAAATTCCCTAACTGATAGAAAGATTAAATTTGAGTTTAAAGAAGATGCTACTGATCAATGTATAATTAGAGCATTTGAGATTGATTTGGATTGTATTTTTAATAACCTATTATCTAATTCCCTCAATGCTCTTAAAGGAATTAGTGATGATAAGAAAATTTCAATTTCTTGTCAAAATGTAAATGACAATATCGAAATATTTTTTTCAGATAATGGTAAAGGACTCGATAACAAGTATAAAGATCATCCTGAACAGATCTTTGATTTATTTGAATCATCAAGAGTAGACCAACACGGTAATGTTATAGGAACAGGCCTGGGTTTATCACTGGTTCAAACAATTATATCTGAATACAACAATTCCATAATTAAAATAATTGAATCCACTAAAGGATTAACTTTTAAAATAACTTTTAAATTAAGAAAATGAGTTACCGATTAGCGTATATAGATGAAGAAGAACAATCACTGAGTAATTTTTATAGTCATTTTAAAGATTTCTATGAATTAGTTATGATAGAGGTTGATGAATCTACAACTATTGAATCAATCTTAAATCAATGTTTTGATAAAGAGACTGACGCAATAATAACTGATTACAATTTAATTGAAGGTGGAGAAGTGGGCTTTAATGGAAATGAATTAATAAATACTATTAAAGATAAACACCCTCATTTTCCAGTTATCATGCTAACATCTTACGAGCCGGATGCAATTAATCATATGGAAAATGTACATTTAATTTATAATAAAGATATACTTAACGGTAAAAATGGAGATGAGTTTAAAGTATTCAATTCAAAAATAATTACTGCTATTAAGAATTATTATAAAAAAATTGAAGATACCGATTCTAGAATTGCAATATTGGTCGATAAAAGAGATAATGCTGAGTTGGACTTAGCGGAAGAAGAGGAATTAACAAAATTATATATGCTCTATGACGAATTACATCCCGATGGCAAAGAGATTCCAACTAATCTGCTGCAAAAAGGTGCTATTACACAACTGAACGATTTTGTAAGTGAAGCGAAAGAAATACTTGAGGAATTAAAAAAAATTAATAAAAAGTAAAAATGAGCTTTAGAGAAGTAAACAATATTCCTTTACGTAGAAAAATTACAACTGCAGTTGCCCATTATAGAGATCACAGAGCAAATCTAACAATTGATTTTAAGCAAAGGTGTGGTTATTGTAATGATGTACATTTTTACAGGACAGCTTCATTTGAAATAGATCATTTCATTCCAAGAAAAAAAAATAAGCAACCTTTTCTAACTATAAAAACAGAAACCGATTACTCTAATTTGATTTATGCCTGCAAGTCTTGTAATAATGCAAAGAGCAATAAATGGCCTACAAACGATCAAAACGTCTGTCATCATAACAATGAAGGATTTATCGATCCTTGTGAGGCAGAATATGACAATCAGTTTGTAAGATTACCAAACGGTCAAATTAAAGCTTTAACGGATCTTGGTAAATGGATGCGACAAGAACTTAAGTTAGATAAACCGCAACACGAAATCATCTATAACCTTGAGCAGTTGGATATCATAATTGATCAGTTAGAAGAGGATTTGAAAAATTTAAAAGATATTGCTTTGTATAAACGCATTACAGCTCTTTTATTAAGATACAGAGCATATATAAAACAATTGGGAACTATATAATGAAAGAAGCTACAAAATATTTAAGTCAAAAATGCAAAACAGATCCCTGGTTTGTGGATAGACTTATTATTTCTGCATTTCTGCACATAAACCAAATACAATTAATTAATAATAGGTTGTTATTAGAATATTTTATTTGTGAAAATGATGAAGACTTTGAAAACTTGATTGGGTTTGTTGAAACAATAAACAACATAAAGAATAATTTTGTTATTGAAGATTTAATTGAACTCTTCGAGTTCGTTATTTCCCCTTCGGATAGAATTATTAACGGAGCGATATATACACCGTCTGAGATAAGAGATTACATTGTACGTCAAACACTCGGAAATAATGCAAATATTCTCAATGAAGTAACTGTAGCGGACATTTCGTGTGGTTGCTCTGGATTTTTATTCACTGCATCTAGAGAGTTAAAAAGAAGAACAGGAAATAGCTATCAGCATATTTTTCAAAATCAAATTTTTGGCTTAGACATTCAGGAATATTCAGTGACACGTAGTAGGTTACTACTCTCATTATTGGCTTTATCTGAAGGAGAAGATGTAGAAGAATTTCATTTTAATTTACATCAAGGAGATGCTTTGCTTTTTAATTGGGAAGAACATTATCTAAACTTTGAGGGATTTCAAATCATTGTGGGAAACCCGCCGTATGTTTCCGCTCGTAATCTTGATGAGAATGCAAAAGAAAATGTAAAGCTTTGGGAAGTTTGTACTACTGGAAACCCTGATTTGTATATTCCGTTTTTCCAGATTGGATATGAAAGCTTGGGCGAAAATGGTATTCTTGGCTACATTACAATGAATACTTTTTTTAAAAGTTTAAATGGTAGAGCCTTAAGAAAATATTTTGAAGAACATGAAGCTAAATTGAGTATTATTGATTTTGGAACACTTCAAATTTTTAAATCCAAAAGCACATATACCTGTATATGTTTTTTGGAAAGGACTACACAAAGCTTTGTAGAATATTATAAATCTATCAATAAAGAATTACCAAACAACATAAATCAATACAGTAAAATTAATTATCTAAATCTTAATGCTAAAAACGGTTGGAACTTACACAAAAACAAAATAATATCAAAAATTGAAGCTACTGGAACTCCATTCGGAGAAATATATAAAACTAGACATGGCATAGCGACATTAAAAAATGATATATATATATTTAAACCAGTTGCCGAAGATGATGATTATTTTTATTTACAAAATGGCAGTTTGTATCAAATTGAAAAAGGTATTTGCAGGGATATTTTAAATTCTAATAAGCTTAGCAGAAATATTGATTTTGATAATGTAAAAGAAAAGGTTTTATTCCCTTATAACAATGATAAAAAACCTAAAGTTTTAGAAGAAGAAATATTGTTAAATAAATACCCTAAAGCATTTGAATATTTGAACAAGAAAAGAAATATACTAGCAGATAGAGATAAAGGAAATAGGAGCTATGAAAAGTGGTTTGCATTTGGAAGAACCCAATCATTAGAAAAAATTGAGAATAAATTATTTTTTCCTAAATATTCAGACCAAAATCCTCATTTTTTATTAAGTAATGATGAGGACTTACTGTTTTATAATGGTCAAGCAATTGTGGGCCATACTGAAGAAGAAATGTTGATTATTCAGAAAATTATGAAATCTAAAATATTTTGGTACTACATAGAAAATACAAGTAAACCATATAATGCTGAATATTATTCACTAAATGGAACATATATAAAAAATTTTGGTGTATGCGATTTATATGAAGAGGAAAAAAAATTTATTATAAATTCCCATGACCTTCAAATGTTGGATGAATTTTTTCTAGATAAATATGAAGTTTTACTTTAATTTTTATAAGAAAAAATGGAAATAAACAATATACCTAAATTTAAATGTAAAAAATGCTTCAAGAACTTTGAATTTGATCTTGATTATTACGAAACTGATATTTACACCTATGATAGAAATATGGGAAATGAATACCAATATCATTGGAATTACATTGGGAATTGTCCACACTGTGATAATGATATCGAGATATCTTTCGATGCGTATGAATATCCTGTAGGAATTTTGAATTACGAAGATTCAGATTTAACAGGCTGTGAATTTATTTCAAAACCAACTTTTTCTATTACTTATGAGGATTTTGAAACAGATATTTAATATATATACATTGGCTGTTGTAGTAATATATTCTAGTCTATTATTTATATATTTTAAACATTTTAATAGTTCGAACTTTTCAAATGAACAAAGTGTATGGGGAACTTTTGGTGATTTTTTTGGAGGAACTCTTAGCCCAATAATAGGTATTTTTTCAATCTACTTGACATATAAAATTATTAGTAAGCAAAATGAAGACGGTGAACAAAATGAATTCAAAAATATGTTTCAAATATTGTTTGATACACTACCAAAGGCAAAGGAAAGCATAGTCATTAATAGACTAGAGGGTCAAAAAGCAATTTTAAAACTTAACAGTGAATTAAAAAAAACATATTCAAGGTCTTATGTTATATATGGACAAAACTCGTCTAATTTCCAATTAAATATTGAGAAAGCATTTTACAGTATTCGTGACGATTCAAAGAATTCATTTGATCCTTTCATGAAAAATCTATATAATGTCCTTAAGTTTATAGATTCTTATTGTTTGGATGCTAGAAAGGAAGATTATGTAGATTTATTAAGAGTGCAATTTAATACTCATGAACTTGTATTTATTTTTTACAATGCAATTGGAAGCAGAGATCACTCTAACTTTAAAAATCTTTTAATAAAATTCAATTTTTTAAAAGAAGTGATATTTAGTGATGAAATTAATGAAGAACTTCAAATTCTATATAATACATATCTCCAAAAAAAAACGCTCATATTCCGCATTTTTAACTACGAAATGACAATTACAAAATGCAAATAAAAGCATTTTTCCTATCAAAAGTTTCTGAACTTGTAATTATTTCCCGCTCTTCGAAGTCTCCAGACTTTGGAGTTTTATTATATTTGTAATGAACTAACAACCAATGAACCAAAACGCTACTCTATACCTTAAATCCCATGCAATCTATATCAAAGGCAAAACAGAACCGAAAAGATAGAATCGTACTCATTCTATGGGTGTTAATATATCGTGGTTTTTAGAAGTAATCGTAAGTCTTATTCATATCATCAAAACAAAATTAAAATTGTAAAATCTGCACTGCAAACTCAAAAAGCAGAAAGCAGAAAGTATTTTTAGTTATATCAGAGTATAGATCATCAAATTAGTGAAATCGCCAGATTTATGACATTCACAACCCGCCATGATGACAAGTACATCAAATTCTTAAATAAAAATAAATTTTAATTAAAATTTAAAAATATTTTTAGTTCTTTAATTATTATCTTTAAATTTGCTTCATTAAAGTAACCCAGAAATGAGTACCAAAGAACATAACGAACATTTGGAAAAGCTGAAAAGTCTATCTTCTAAGATTCTAAGATCTAAGGAGTCGGCTTCTGCTTTTTTGTTTTCTGCAGGAATTCACACAAAAAGCGGACATCTAACAAAGCCATATCTGGCACCTTCTAAACCAAAGCAAACCCCTACACATAAGTAGTAATAAATGTATACGAGAAGATCAGGTCTCATTTTAGGATTTCACGGATGCGATAAGTCGATTAGAGACAAAGTCGTCAATGAAAGTGGATTTATGCTAAAAAAGAGTGAGAATGATTACGACTGGTTGGGACACGGTATCTACTTCTGGGAAAATAATCATGAAAGAGCTCTTCATTTTGCTGAGGAACTAAGAGACAATCCTAATAGTTCTGTGACTGAACCAGCCGTTCTAGGCGCTGTTATTGATCTAGGCGAATGTTTAGACTTACTGGATTCAAAATTTCTGAAAGAAATTAAAATATCATACGATCTCCTTTGTGATTCATATGAAAAGTTTGATCTGGAATTGCCTAAAAACATAAAATCTAAAATAACCGGCGAACTTTTAGCTAGAAAACTTGATTGTGCCGTAATACAAGCGACTCACACTTTAAATTATGAGGCAAACGGTAAACAATATGATTCAGTACGTGGTGTTTTTTTTGAAGGTGAAGACTTATATGAAAATGCAGGATTTAAGCAAAAAAATCATATACAGATAGCTATAAGAAATCAAGACTGCATCAAAGGCTTTTTTATTCCTCGTGAATTTTAAAATGAATTTTCTCTAAATTTATCTTGATCATTTTTCCTAATCTTACTATAATAAAAAGTTCACTAAGCTACTGAACTAAACCAACTCTTTAAAATAAATCTTCGCAACTCCCTCAATATAATTCTCTTTAAGGCATTTCGCTAATTCTTTCTTTAAAATATCAGACTTTTTAAACCTTTCAAAATAATATATTGTTCGATATTCTAATATCCAATATGGATCAAACTTAGAATAATCAAAACCATCTATATTCATAAACCAACTGTAATAATCAAAATACTTAGGATGTGATTTTTTAATCAATTTCTTTAATTCATCACTAAATTGTAAGTTGTACTTGAAAGCTAAATTGATAACCTGACCTAACTTTTTCACAAATATGAAAAAATTCTATTTTTTGTTGATCCAGATTTGCAATATCAAATTTTTAAATCAATAAAAAAATGAAAAAAGTTTTCATTACAGAAGCCAATAAAGGAATTGGTTTCGTTACCGCAAAGCAACTTCTTCAAAAAGGATTTTATGTGTATCTCGGGTGTCGAATTGAGCATCGGGGGCTTAGAGGCGCTAGAGCAATTAAAATCAGAAGGCTACTGATGCTATTCTTCTTTGTTAAGATATTCCATCACAGGGGTTGCGGTAAGACCGTGAATGAGTATTGAGGAAAGGATGGTTAAAGAAACAATAGCCCACAGTTCATCTTGGTTGTCAAAATCAAATTTACTGAAAGCAAATGCAAGATAGAATATCGAACCCATCCCGCGGATGCCAAAAAATCCGATCGCCAGCCTTTCTCTGTTTTTCATTTTTGAAGAATTCAATGCCAGCCAGCCGAACACAGGTCTTACTACTAAGAGGAAAATCGCCGAAAATAACACTATTTTCCAGCTTACAGGTTTCAAAATACCCATCGCCAAGGCTCCTCCGAAAATGATCAGCAGTAAGCACACGAGAAGTCTCTCTATCTGATCGGTGAAAGAATGAAGCGTATCGTGATACTGGTGATCTTTCTCAAAATGTCTTAGTGTGATTGCACAGATAAAAACTGCAATAAAACCATAACCATGGATCATTTCTGTTATACCATATACCAGTAAAGTAGCTGCAACTGCCACCAGGCCATCTCTGGTTCTTAGGATCTCATATTTTTTGGAAACTCTGAATATCAAAATGCCAATACCTTTGCCGGAGAGAAATCCGATCACAATACCGGCAATTATTCGGTAGATGACATCAAATGCAAGCCAATCAAAATAGCTGCTTTCTTTTCCTGTGATCATGACACCAATAGTAATGGCAAGCCAGGTAAATGGGAAAGCTACCCCGTCATTGAGTCCAGCCTCAGAAGTTAGCGCAAATTTGGTCTCTGATTTCATTCCCTCATTTGGAGGCCCCACCTGTACATCCGATGCGAGGACAGGATCCGTGGGAGCAAGAACAGCACCAAGAAGTACTGCCGAAGCAAGACCTAAACCTAAAAAATAATAGCCCACTGCCGCTGCTGCCGCAATACACAATAACATGGTAAAACTTACAAGTTTCAACGGAGACGACCAGGTTTTAAAAGAAAATTTCCGGTCGATCTTGATCCCAGTACCCATAAGCGAGATAATAACAATCAACTCAGTTAAATGAAGCGTCAGGTTCTCATTTTTTTGAGGCATTGGGTTTGGCAGAAAATCGGGAGCCAGAAGATAAAGTGCAATCCCTGTTGCTACATAAAAAATAGAGTACGAGATGCCAGTTTTTTTTGAAATTTTGGGCATCCATGCCACACTGAAAATGGCAGCGCCGAGTATTACTAAAATAATCAGATATTGATCCATAGAGGGCGTAAATTTATTATTGCTAAAAAGGATTTTGTGAATTGCTATAATATTAACTACGTTTAGGCGAAGCTGTAATATTCAAGCGGATTGAGGTAAAAATATCAAATATCCCGCCACGGATTATTTGCTGTTTTTGTTTTACGTTCATATTGAACCTTTAACTTTTTAAGAAGTAACCTCTCTCAAGGAACCTTTTTTAAGACGCATCCCCACTGTCAAAAAACAATAGGCAATCATCAAATATAAAGTTTTCAGTTTCATTCATTCTTAAAAGCTTACCTATAAATTATACCATTTTTACAGTATTTTCTAACATACATTACTATAAACATTAGCGAACTTTGCAAATCAATATACTTATGTAATACCATTTCCAATGCAAAATTCAATCAATACTATTCTTTTAACCACCGACTTCACAGAAAAATCGCAGAATGCATTATTGATGGCATTGAATATCGCGTCAAGGCATCACTCACGTCTTATTGTACTGCACAATATTGATAATTTCTTTGTGATAGACAAGACCGGAAAACAATTATTGGGTGCCGATGTTGTAAAAGACAATGTGCAAAGAGCCGAAAATGCCTTGCGTCAAATGGAAATATCTCTGAAGACTCAGTATCCAACATTAATCATTGAAACCATCCTTAAAAATGACAGTCTTATACATGGCATTAATGAAGTGATCGAAGATCAAGATGTAGACTTGGTGGTCTGTGCTACCTCCGGAAAACAAAACTTTGTTCAGGTCATTGTCGGTTCACTGTCTTATGAGATCCTGACGGGTTCAAACACTTCCGTACTTTTAGTTCCGGAAAGTTGCAGAAAATATACATTTGAAAAAATACTTGTTCCGGTTAGGGTACTCGACGATCTTTCAGATAAGATAGATCTTTCGGTAACCATTGCCGAAAAGAATAAAGGCATCATTAATCTTTTAGGGATCAGCGATCAGGAAGACGTCAGTAAAATTAAAAGTGCGTATCTGGAAGTAAAAAAAACACTTGAAGAAAGTTCGCAGGAATACAGATCTCAGTTTGTTATGACCGGCGAAAAGGCAATACAGATCTCAGAACATTCCAAGGATGACGAAGCAGATATTATCATTCTCAATTATCGGGATGAAAACAGCTGGAAATCATTTTTCCTCGAAAACTTCTTCAAACAAATAATCAACAACACGGATATTCCTCTATTTTTTCTAAAGAATAAATATGAAAAGAAGCAAAGTCTGTCAAATGCCAATGTCGGTTATGATATCACGCTTCCGCATCCGGGATAAAATCAATTTTATGATTACAATACAAAAATATTCAGAAAAAGACCAAATAGCAGAAAATCAGAAGGAAGAGATTGTTAAATTTTTCTTTGAACATCTGGAACAATATGGTGATCCACAAGAGGACATTGCTGCTGCAGTCAACTATTCCTTAGGCCATCAACACAAACCGGGCGGAACCATTGTCACAGCAACAGACCAAAACAGTCAAAGTCTTGTGGGGGCAGTAGTGTTGAACAAAACCGGAATGGGCGGCTATATCCCGGAAAACATACTAGTCTACATTGCAACAGATAAGAAATTGCGCGGACAGGGAATTGGCAAACTTCTCATGCAAAACGCCATTGACTCTTGTGAGGGAGACATCGCTCTCCATTGTGAACCGGAAAATCCCGCCATGCAGCTTTACAAAAAATTAGGCTTCACAAGCAAGTATCTTGAAATGCGATTAAAAAAATAAAATGTCATACATCACTCTAAATTCAAATAAACTAAAATATAATTACCATTATCTGGATCAGCTTTTTGCAGAACACCACATTGAATGGGCGGTAGTGGCCAAGCTATTGTGTGGAAACGAGAAATTTCTGGAATGTCTACTCGAATTTTCTGATAAGGAGATCTGTGACTCCAGACTGACGAACCTGAAGCACATCAAAAAAATATCACCCAAAACACAAACGGTCTATATAAAACCGCCAGCAAAACGATTGGCAAAAAGCATTGTAAAATATGCCGACGTCAGTTTCAACAGTGAAATTGAAACCGTCAAAGCACTTTCGAAAGAGGCCGTGTTGCAAAAGAAGATTCACAAGATTGTTATTATGGTGGAAATGGGAGAATTGCGGGAAGGAATTATGGTTAAGGATCTGTCCCGTTTTTTCGGTAAAGTGAAAAAACTACCTAACATCGATGTTGTCGGGATCGGAACTAATCTTAATTGCCTGAATGGTATTTTACCGGATGAGAAAAAGTTGATGAAACTCAACAGTTTTAAAGAGATCATCGAAGAATCACATCAAACAAGAATACCTTTCATCTCTGCAGGTTCATCGGTTACTATTCCTTTGATATTTCAGAATAAGATCCATTCCGGAATCAATCATTTCAGAATTGGAGAGTCTATATTTTTCGGAACAGATGTGTACAACGATTCCACCATCAGCGGGATGTACCAGGATGTTTTCAAACTCACCGCCGAGATCATTGAAATTGCACAAAAGCCAATGATACCTGCAGGTGAAGCAGGAACTAATCTTACCGGCGAAACACCGCAACACGATGTGTCAAAAAAAGGAAAAACATCTGTGAGAGCTATTGTTGACGTTGGTGTGCTGGATATTGACCACAAACAAATTGAGCCAATTACGAAGGATGTAAAGATCATCGGTGCAAGTTCGGATATGATGATCCTGGATCTCTCGGATAATGCAAATAATTTGAAAGTGGGTGATACTGTCGATTTCAGTATGAGTTATCTGTCCGTTTTGCGGGCAATGAATTCCGACTATGTCGACAAGTTGATTAATTACGATATCCATCCTGCAGAGCTAAAAATATTAGAACATACAAACTAGCTGTTATTATCTCCTGAAAACCACATTTGAATTTATATCCATATATTTGATTATAAATAGAAGATTCTGATTCCAAATATACTTTCTTTGACCTTAGGCAGGCTCGATCAACGTTCAGCAACGAGGAATGAATTTCTGATGATGCCTTTTTCTGTTTTTAATGGTAAATTACAGTCAGGGTTGCATTATAAAAATAAATTCTATTCGCTCTTGCTTTTCGAAAATGCACACGGCTCTATCATCATTGATGACCGGGAATTTGAGTTGAAATCACTCACTTTTTTTTTCATTAATTATAATCAGGTCTATTACTTCAAAGACCACGAATCTAATGAAGGTGAAGTCATTTTATTTACCAAATCATTTTACAACCACGTCTATACAGGAAATAAAATAATTAAAAGCGACACTGCACTTCATAACGTTTCGCCATTTATTTCACTAAAATCTGAAAACATATTAGATATTAAGCAGACATTTAAGGAACTTCAAAGCGAATATCAATCTCACCGACAATCTAGAAAAGAAATCCTATGCCTGCTTCTGAAAGTTTTTGTGCTGAAGTATATTAGAAATTCATCCAAAAAAGACCTTATCAACCGTTCGGTAGATCACAAGAAGAAATTGGTAGATGATTTCAATGATCTTGTAAACCTGCATTACAAGGAATTAAAAACAACTTCAAGATATGCTGAGAAATTAAATATCAATCCCAGCTATCTCAATACATTGGTAAAAGAAATCCTGGACATTACGGCAGGACAGGTCATCAAAAACCGGATTATTCTGGAAGCAGAAAGATTGTTGCTTCACAGCTCCCTTTCAATCATCGAGATTTCGTATGAATTGGGTTTCAATGATAATTCTCATTTTGGAAAATATTTTAAATCTGCAAGAGATGTATCTCCAAATAAATTCCGGACAGACCACATAAAATAATTGATATTGCATTAAGCTCCGTCCTTTATATATTTCTCGTAATATAATTTTACAAACCTTAATTATATTATTAAGTCTCTTGAGAATTATTATCGCTGCTGATAAACATTTCGTTGGACTCTTCGGCAACTATTTTAAGGAAATGGTCATAGTGTTTAAGAACATCGCTGATCAATTCATTTTTGGTAAAGTACTGGACATCGTAGCCTTCCCGTGAATCACCAAAATATGTTTTAGGAAAATAAGTGACGTTACTGTCCAGGTCAGGTAAATTTTCATCGGCCACCATATACTCAGAAACAATTCTTTTCTGTCCCATCACGCCATAGATAAAATTATTGACCACATCGTGACGGATTTCTAGACTGATCTTCAAATCTTCCGGTATGTGATTGATCTCAACAGCAATTCCGTTTAATAAAAATTCTTCCTTTAATTCTGTGAAAGCAGGCAAAACCTGGTCAATCATAAACGTTTTCACTGAGTCTTTCGTTTTAAAAGAAACATTATTTAAGCCGTTCCTTCCAGAATTCGCCTGACCATGGTACTGTAGAAACCGAAAGTCCTTTTTCATAATATCGGTAGTCGATGATGAGGGCTTTCATCAACGAAACAACAAACAAAATCATAATGACTGCAAACGGCAGCGCAGTGATAAGTGTCATCGTTTTCAATGCTTCCAGCCAGCCTGCATTAAGTAACATAAGGGCTAATGTTGCAAGAAGTATTCCCCAGAATACCATTTGGATTTTAGGTGATTTACTTGAATTTTTGGAGGATATACTGTCCATTACCAGCATTCCAGAATCTGCTGAAGTCACGAAAAAGATGATTATTATTGCCAGAACGATAAAACTTAACACTTTAGAAAGTGGAAGATATTCTAAAAACCTGAACATCAAGTCATCCGGATCAGAAACCAAGGTACTTAATGCGCCATTTGCCACGTTGAAATCAAACCAGATCGCACTGTTTCCAAAAACCGACATCCAGATAAAATTGAATAATGTGGGAATAATCAAAACAGCAGCAATAAATTCACGGACACTTCTTCCTTTTGAAATTTTTGATATAAATAGCCCTACAAAAGGTGACCAGGAAATCCACCATGCCCAATAAAGAATAGTCCAGTTATAAAACCAAGGGAGTGTTTTCTGCTCATAAACATGGGTGTTGAAAGTGAGGTCAAAAAAGTTATTGATATAATTTCCCAGGCCATAGGTGAAACTTCCAATCAGATAAACGGTCGGTCCTAAAAACAGTACAAATAAAAGCAGGATAATAACAATAACAACGTTGATATTACTTAAGATCTTAACTCCCTTATTAACTCCTGATGTCGCTGAGAAAACAGCAATAGATACTAAGACTATAACAATTAATATCTGATAGGTGAATCTTCATCGATATTAAATTTCAACAGTTCATAGGTAGATCACCTTATATTCAGGAGAGTACCCTTCATAATAAAAGATGCTCTTATATTCCTTCCCACAAATGTATTGTGTCATCATGATGTCTGCCACTCGGTTTTCCTCAAGGGCAAATGCAATCTCATCTTTGAAAATTCCCCAGTGGTGCTGTTTGTAGAACAACACCTCATTATCAGAATTTTTAAGGGGTTTACCCCACTCTTCCAAAATATCTTCTCTGGATCTATGAAGATATTTATCTACCAGATCTTTCAATTTTTTTATTTGCTTATCCATTTTTATAGGGTAGTTAGGAACTCGTAAATGTAGAATAAAAGCTGTGCACCCGCATTTCTTGCTCTGTGCATTTCTATTCCGAGTACAGGATATTAATCTGTTATAAAGAAATATTATATGCACGGATTAATCTCAAAATATCAAATTAGAAACATCTTTCTCCATTTTGCGACCGTATTCCTGCTTAATTTAAAATGAAGTGCCAACTGTGAATTGTTAAGTTTGTTCATTTTCTGATAGTCCAATATTTCAAAAATATCCGACTGCTTGTAAGCCTTTCGTTTTTGGGTAAATCTCTCTGAGTCTGATGTCGAAATCCCAAATATTCTATTATTGATTTCAATGACATCCTTTACAGACAAATTTGGCTTGTCCAATAGGTGTTGACAATGTTCTCTCTTATCAGAAAACCTTGTATTAAGAATATCAGTATATATTTTTTTATAATCGGGTCCGTCTTGGGTATTTTTCATTTTACAGGATTACCGGTTGAATTTTATAAATCTATAGAAATGGTCATTGCTTTTCGCTAATCTTGTTTTGGACAGTTATGAATAAAAAGCAGACTGCGAAGCCTTTGCAGGTCTTCGTTGCCATCGAATGCAGGTGTTGAAATTAAAATATCTGCTATTGCATGAAGAGAATGATAGTCCATCTTGTCATTGTTCAGGTACTTTCTAATTTCTTCTACAGTCTCATTTGGCATTGGTATTTCCGACAATTCGCTTTTCAATGCGGAGATAAAATCTATCATGATAATTAATTTTTCAGAGTCACGTATTTGCTGATCCACTTGTACAAGGTTGTTTTTGGGATCTTATATTCCTTTATAACCTGCAATTTTGTCATTTCCCCTTTGTTTATCCTCTCCAAAATAAAGTCTATCAATTCTTTTGTGTATATATTTTTCCTGAATTGGGGAAGAGCTGTTTTTTTTTGAGCCACCACATTGTTATAATTCGTATTTGCCTGTGGGGCATACAAAATCAAATGCTGGGAATAGATTCTGAAAAGATCATATTGCAATAATTTTGACCATCTCAATAAAATTCCGGTATGCAGGCTCCTTGATGCAAACATCCGGTCTATATCTTTCTCGGAGCAATTAAGAAAATTGCAGATTCGGGATTTTTCCATCTCCCTTGCAGAGACGCATTCCTTGATGATAGACCCTATGTGGATGTCCCTGATATCAATCTTCGACATATTCTTTAGCATATTGAAGAGATTGTGTCAGTTCCAAGATCTGCCCTTTCGTAAGTCCTATTACTTTGCAGCATAGTTTTTTTGTTTTATGTTCCTTGGTTTTTATGAACAATATCAGATATGTGGTAAATAAGCCTTTCTGAACCGCAAAATCAAATAACATATCATTTGGAAACTCAATAGATGATATTGGGGTATTTATTTTCCAGAAATATGATTGTTTTATTGTAATGAACTGCAAGGAATTTTCGTATTCAAAACTCTTCATTTTCGACAGTCTGTTAAAAATGACGATAAGACCAATTATATATATTAAACAAAGCTGGAAGAGTGCAGATTTTAACAGGAATAAAACAACTGCTGAGAAAAACAATAATACCAGAAGGATCTGCACTATTTTAGCATAAAATGATATCTTTTTTTTGGTATTTATCTTGTTCATTTTTTTTTTGTTAAAAAGTAAGCCCCTAATAAAAACCTCTTCTCATCATCTGGTTTTATTTTGTGAATAACTAGGAGCTTACAATATTTTTACTGCTCACTATATCATATTGATTTTTTTTAGAACATCTTCTTATATTCCTGCATCGGATCAATGCTACTATATCTCTTGTACGTTTTACGGCTTTAGATGCCCGTTGATTTGTGTGGAAAAAGCTTTGATATTGATAAAAGAGGTGCTAAAAATCTCCAACCGGAATACTTATAAAAACACAAATTATAAAAATTAATGTACCCGGCTGGAGAATGTTGTAAATAGGACCTCCCTATTAATTAAATCATACTCATCCAATAAGCTCTAAACTTATTTATGGCTTCCAAAAAGACCAGACTTTGCCATTGTAAACGGCAAGTTGCTTGGTTACTGTATCGTATGCGATAGTTCCCGGCTCAGGGTTAACTATGTTTTCATGAGGGCTTGGTACTTTAGGCAAAACCATTGCCTTATTGGTATCCTCCAGCACCAGAATTCCCGGGACGGCACTCGAAGTACCTATACTTACCTTAGCGGTAGGAGCATCAGTCAATCCATTTTGTAGTGCTGTATCCACAACACCGGTTGTATCAAAGTTTGTAGTACCATCTACCACGGTGGTTTCATTTTTAGATAGATTAAACCAGGTTGTAGGGCTGTTTCTGTACTTTACAATCTTATCATTGACATCTAAGATAAGCGTTCCGGTAACAGAGCCTGTGGTAGCTGCTGCTGAAGTTACCCACGGCAGTACAATACCTTTCCCCTGGTCAGCTACGTAATCTCCAAACTCCAGCGATATTGACGGATTGGGGGTTGTGGTAGAAGGAATAACTGAAATTGATGCTTTTCCTATAGCCACTTGTGCCAAAGTAAAACTACTTAAACCCAATAAAGCCAGCATTATTATATTTTTCATTTCTTATTTATTTAGTTAAACTTAAATTACTGAGGACAAGCCGGTGTCGTATAGCAGTTCCAGACTGTACCATTGTAAATCTTCAGACAGTTGTTGGTTGTATCATAAACCATCATCCCCTCAATATAATTAGCAACTGCAATTCCTACCGGGGTCATCGGTGTAGCAGGATTAGCATCAGCATCTGTAAACGCGACTCTGTTCACAACAAAACCTTTTGTATTCGCTTCTAAAACCGTCCACGCACTTTGTCTTACGGTAGGCCAGTCTGTAGCTCCTGAGTTTGCTCTGTTTAAAGAAGTGATGCCGTGTTTTGTTGGAACGGTAACCACCGCATTCAATACTGGTTTTTTATAGCAATAACATGAATTGACCAATAAATTCTGAGAATCCCCTAAAGCCTGTCCTCCAGTATTACTGTAGCCTGCAGGTAATGTAGAAAACTGAGGAATACCATTTATATCAACACAAGTTGCTAAAGCACATAAATTTTGGTTTACAGCTGTACTTCCTCCAGTTATACTACCTGCTGCTGTTACAAGCTCATTTACGGTAATATCAGCCCCACCTTCTATTGCATCTGAACATCCATCTGCGTCAGAATCCAGATCGAGTCGGTTAGGAACTCCATCACCGTCGGTATCACAACTTGGCTCTATGGAAAAGGTATATCTGAATCCGTCAGGCTGGCTTGCTGTATTCGGATCATCAAATTTCTCAAAAACAATCTGGGTCAGTGGAAGACCATTAGTGCTGGTAATTTTTATAGAACCATAGCCGTCTCGGGTAACTGTAGAGAAAGTGCTTGGGTCTGAATCATATAATTGGCGGGTTACCGCATTATAGACAAGCTCACTCCCTCCACTAACCAACTGCTCTGTATGATTTCCTGTAAAACGAGTTCTCATAAAATCCCAGTCTAAAATATGCAATGTAATACTTTCTACAGGTGAGCTTAAAGTAAGACTATATCTTGCGAAATTTGTAGTTCCATTGAAGTTGGTGATCGCTTCGGTTAGAACATTCTGTATTGTAGTTCCAGCAGGTGTAAAGACAGATGCATTAGAAAGATCGTTTGCCGTTTTTGCTAAGGCTACTCCAACAGTAGCTCCCGTCAATGCACGTACCAGGGTACCGGTAACATTTCCGAAAGCAATACCGCTAACTGTTGCTGTCGCAGCACCTCCATTGGTAACTGTAGCAGGAGTTAAATTCGCAAAAACATTGGTTGAAGGACATTCTACCGTATCTAAGATTCCGTCATTATCATCATCCAGGTCAATATCATTGGCAATACCGTCTCCATCAGAATCCCAGACAATACTTTTCACATTGTTCACATAATTACACTCCGATGTACCTGTTGAAGGAAACTGCGTTGCGAGATTAAATGGTCTGGGCTTTGAGCCATTGTCATTCACTACAGCATAATAACTGCTGTTTGCATTAAATGCTGTCGCTGTCACAGAAAATGCTAAGGTAGATCCGGGTGCAATCTGTGAAGGCGTGTTGATTGTCTGAACAATTGTAGCAGCTGTTGCCTGCGGATTTCCATTGTAAATGGTTATAGGAGTCGCGGCAGGTAAATTAGCATTTCCGGTTACACCAATTACAAAATGGTAAGTATTCGTTGCTCCGTTATAAGTTAAGCTGTTGATCTGCGCATCAGGGGTTGGTACGGTTCCCGGCTCTAAAAGCAGGTTATTCGGATTAAACTGTACATTGTACTGATTCAGTAATTTAAACCTTGTTGAGGATGCCGGCATAAAGTTGGTCATACTTGTTTCTTTCATCGGTACCGTAAGGTCATCATTGATATTCACCACATGATATCCTCTCTGGTTCCAAACTTTTCTTGCGGGCTGCCATACGTTGCCGGCAGTGGGATTAAAGATATTTACTCTTCCCTGGCCACTGGCAGCATCTGGCAAACCTGAGTAAGCAATCATCTCTGCCTGGCCGTCCCCATCAACATCTGCGACGATAGGGTGTTCCATCCAGGTAAGTGTACCTGATACAAATGAAGACAGGTTTGCTGGTGCTGCCAAATTACCATTCATAATCCTGATTTCTGTTTGATCATTGTAAATCAACTCTGATACACCATCTCCGTTAAAGTCAAAAGCGGTAATACCGGTTTCACCTGAACCATCTGTTGTTACGAACTGCCAGACTCTTCTGTTATTTGCCATTGGAAACTGTAAGTTGTAGGCAGTCACCCTGCTGGCTGTTGTAATTATGATTTCTGGAAGATCTTTTGTAAAACCATTATTTGCAATATCATCGTATACATACGCAATAGTTGGTTCAGAAACTGAAAAATTATTTGCATTAATATTATTTCCTGGTACATTCAACAAAAGCAAATTATTTTGCGGGTCCCATGCATAGACTCTACCTGTCGTGCGTGAACTGTATACAATATCAAGATCGCCATCTCCATCAAGATCGGCTACTGCTGTAGGGCCATCTGAATTTGCAGGGACAACGCCAGCGCCTGCTATAGTGCTTAGGTTTTTCAATATAGTCAATGCACCTGTTGCAAGGTTAACTCCGTAAACTACAGATCCAGCAACGATTTCCTTTCCGGGATTTCCGGGAAGAATATCTATCACTACGATATCTGAACCCCAACTGTAAAAATCATGGCCTATAGGATTGGCATTATTTCCTTGCACAACTCTGGTAAGCGTTGTATACGCAGCATTAAATTGAAAAATATCATTCCCTACAATGATTTCGGGACGTCCGTCTTCATTAATATCAGCCACTCTTGGCGATCCGAAATTCGTATCGGAAGGTACATTTGAGCGTACACGGTAAACTGAAGCCGTACCACCTGTGTGATTAAAAACATAGACGTGACCGTCTAAGCCGACGCAAATCACTTCAGCCACGCCGTCTCTGTTGATATCTGCAATGGCAGGCTGTGACACAGTACCGGACACAGGTTGATGAAAGGGAATCCTATACTGATAGGGTTCCAAAGTTATTGTCGTACCGGTCACTTCGTACACAATATATCCCAAAGAGCTATCACCCAAAGGTGCAATGATTTCAACTTTGCCATCTCCGTCAATATCTCCTACCGTAGGTGCTACAGAGACATCAATTGTATTTGCCGGGCTTTGCACATTCAGCTGAATGCCAAATGTACTTGCGGATGCGGGAGCAAAGCATAAGACAGGCGGTGAGGAGTTACAGTCCGGATCATATCCATCCAGATAGCCATCGCCGTCATCATCAATTCCGTTTCCGCAAATTTCTGTCTGGCCAAAGATTAAGGTCGCAGAAAATAATAGGAAAATTAGTGTAATTTTTTTTTTCATGTTATTTATTTTTGGCTGTTTTCTTTTTATATAAGATTACAGCATTACAAGTCTTAAAAGATCATCACTCTGCATATCAAATGGTGATGATAATAACTTAGTGTTGATAATAAAACGGCTATCAGCCATTTCAAATTACCCAAGCATCATTAAAGATCGAATAACCATGCAGTATAGAAATACTGCATAATTTCACACGATAATTGATGCATTCCAGTAATTGTAAGCGAACATTTTATGAATTATAGGTGGAGGCCGAACGGAAAAGAATATGGAGTAACAAGACTCTAGTGGCTTATTGTTATAATGGCAATGTATTCCAGAATAAAGAAAATCTAAAGCATTAACAGAAAAATAAACTTTCACAATGTTAGATTTAAAAACATCATGACCATTTCTTCCTAGTGTACAATTAAATTTGCTCCCTGTGCTTGGTAAATAAACTTGATCAGGAAAAGCAATAAAACCACACTTTACGAAAGTTTCTTTTTGTTTTTCAAACTTTTTTATTTCATTTTGAACCTTTGATATAACTTCTCTTTCCCTTAGTTCCAAGGCATTTTTAAGTTGTTGTGATAATGAGCCTTTTAGTTTATTTCTATTCTTAGTAACTATTGTTGTAGAATATTTTTGACGTGAATTTTGATTTGAAATATCAACATTGTTCAGTACTGTTTCGTCGCTAAGAATCTGCTTGTTAAATTCATTATCATACGAGTAAATTTCAGCCCCATTTTTGAAAAATACCTTAGCCAGAAACGGTTCTTTTTTTAACTCATTTTTTTGTGCTTGATAAGAATGAACAGATAAAACAAGGAACAGAAAAAAAGCCGGAAAGCAGTTAAAGCTTTTAAAATAGCACAGGCAATTGAAAAAAAAGCAATATGGAGAAGATGTATTCACAGTATTTTTTTCGACATCAAAGACACGAAAGAAGAATCCTTCACCGAACCAGAGGCAAGGGATCCTAACTTAGTATACAAAAAGATCAATACCGGATTAATTGTAACAAAATCAAGTGCTAAGCATGCAATTTTTACGGTCCGGAGGTAAACAGTTTTTCGGGAAGCTAAAGCAAAAAGCATATTCATCATCTGTATTAATTTGTTGTTTAACCAAATTCCAATAAATGAAGAAAAAAAATAATTTTTCCTTATCATTTGTAATACAAAATTACGATTACACATTATACTACTTACAGAAATCCTGTACTAAGAAAACGATATCCTTGTACGAATAAAACTACAAACCAGAATAACTAAGACTACACTTTGTAATATATAATGCTTTATTTTTGCACGTAAGACTATAAAATATAATTACCAATGAAATTCTATCACATAGTTCTTCTATTTTTTTCATTCAAGCTGAATGGTCAGCAAACTGCATCGCAATGGTACGGAATGAAGGAAGGGCTTCCTCAGAATTCTGTCAAAGATATTGCAAAGGATAAATATGGTTTCATTTGGCTGGCAACAGATGGAGGAATAGTCAGATTTGACGGCACTAATTTTCTTCAGTATCATAATTTTAAAATCAGCAACCTGAGCTTTAATGATTTTATGATCAATGGCAAAGATGAGATTTTGTGCTTCAACAATATTGAGCAGGAATGCGTTTTGATAGCTGACAGGACGGCTAAAATAATACCTGTTCTACAAGCCAAGAAAGCTTACTCGTCTGTTCGGGGTGTACAGTCCAAGAAATACTACAAGAATACGCCTATGATAAATTTTTTCCCGGGCGTCAATAATTATTATATAGAAACAAACTCCGGCACTTATTTTTTTGATAATCAAAAAATTGAATATAGGACGGCAAATGCAGAAAAAAAAACAATCTTTAAACAGTATTTCCCACATTCCAATCTTAAAAATGCTTTTGAACAAAACGGTATCATTTATATAGCGGACCCAGGCAGTCGTAGAACAATGGTATTGCACAACGGACTGATAACATATGATGAAAAGCCATCTTTATACAATGACCCAGAATCAAGGATATACTGGCATCAGGGTACCCGGCAGGTATTTGTCATTAACGGTGGAAATATTTATCTGAGTAAAATTATCAATGGAAAGCCCTCGCTATCATTTTTAATGCACAGCTCCGATATCGAAAATGAATTTCTGTTTTGTATTTTTTTTGACGAAGACTCTAATAAGATATATTTTGGGACAGCTGTAAAGGGCATCAATATTATTAATCTCTCCAATTTCTATATTCCGCAAAAAAACATTCCTTTTGCGGGAGAAGTTGTCTATGAGGCTCTGCCTTACAGCTCCAGTTCTGTGTTCACCCGTGAAGGCTTCGAATATTCTAATAAAAATGTCAGAAGAATCTTTCATTCATTTATTAAATATGATAAAAGGTTCTCATTGTACGACAATTCGAATAATCTTCTTTATTTAGATTTTACCATTAACAGGAGATATCGAAATTCATCTTTCAAAAAGAAAGATTCTATCTCCTTTCCTAAAAGATCAATAGAAGGTATCTACAAAGCCGGTCATATCTATATATCGTCAACGTCAGATTATAATTCAAATTTCTATTTAGACTTTTTTTACAATGATAAATTTCTGGACTCAAAGATCAGCCTTACGTTCAAAGACAATATAAACTTTGTTAAAGCTTACAACTCTAATCTTATCTATGTGGGAACATCCAATGGAATCTTTATTGTCTCTTTATCTGAAAAAAAGGTCATAACACATATTGCCAAGGGGTTGCCCATAAAAGAAATACAAAGTACGAAAGATGGACATTTTTGGTTTACCACCCACAACAAAGGTTATTATCTTCTCAAGAATCACAAAGCAATCAAAATGCCTGATGATCGGGAAAAATACCTTCTCAATGCGCACCACATTTTGGAAGATGAGAAAGGTTTTTTTTGGATATCCTCTAATAATGGTCTGTTCAAAGTTTCAAAAATGATGCTTTTAAAATTTGCAAATGATAAATCAAGAGTACTGTACTACCGTTATTCCAAAGAAGATGGATTGAAGAATAATGAATTCAACGGCAGTGCCAATCCAAGTGGTAATATTTTAGCTAACGGAGAATTTGTGTTTCCTTCCATGGAGGGTTTTGTCTTTTTTAAACCGCAGGAGATCAGGTCGCATTACCCAAAAAGAGACCAATTATTTGTAGAAAGAGCCCAAGTTGGCAAAGAGATTATTTTTTTTAAAGAAAAACTTCGTTTGAAGAGCGATTATAAGAGATTTGATATTTTGCTCGATATCCCCTACTACTATGACATTGATAATGTCTATCTGGAAGCTAAGCTCGACAACAGCAAAGATGCAGAATGGAAGGCGATAGGATCTGACAAACGCTATTCGGTCGATAATATCGATCCGGGAAATTACACTTTGACAATTCGGTTTTTAGTTGGGGAAAATGGCAGTTTTGCCTATAAAAAAGTCCCTATTGAAATTATCCCCTATTTCTATCAGACACAAATTTTTAAAACTTTAATGATTCTGTTACTTGCTGGGGCAATTATTCTAGTCATACAGATCAGAACCAATTTTCTAAAAATTAAAAACAAAAAATTAAAAACTAATCTTCACAATCGCAATCAGGAGTTACAGAAAACAAGTAATAAATTGGAAATTACAAAGACTAAACTAAAAAACGAATCAGAATACCAGCAGAAAATAATGGAAAGCATCAGTCATGATATTATGACACCTGTAAAATTCATTGCTCTGCTGTCCCAAAAACTCAATGATACTGAAGATCCTGGAATCCAAAAAAAATACTTGGACGGCATCTACAAAAGTTCTGAGCAGCTATTTAAATTCACCTTAAATCTCAAAGAGTATAATGACCTCTACAAAGAAGACTCTCCTATCGATGAATATGTATTGCACGATATCATTGAAGATAAAAGACTACTTTTTGAGCCCATTGCGTCAAGCAACAATTCCACAATCACCAATATTTCCAACCCCCTTCTAAAGGTTAATACAAAAAAAAATATACTTGCCGCTATTTTACATAACATTTTGGACAATGCCGTAAAAAATACTTTTGGGGGAAAGATAATTATCAAAACGACATTAAAAAGTGAAAACGTTGAAATAGAAATATCTGATACAGGATCAGGAATGTCAGAGAGCCAAATATCTTATTATACGCAAGTTTCAGAAAATATTGAGGACGATCACCTGATCTTTAAAAAGTATGGCCTTGGGTTGCATATGGTGATCCAGCTTAGCAAAAAGATCAATGCCGGAATCAGTTTTCATGAGAATTTTCCGGACGGTACCATCGTAAGAATCTCTCTTAAAAATAATATGTCATGAATAAAAAAATTCTAATTGCAGACGACCATTATGTGGTACGATTAGGAACTTCTATGTTATTAGAAAATAATTTCACGAGGCTTTTCATCGGATATGCTGAAAGCTATAGAGAGGTAAAAGAGCAGTTGTCTGCTTCCAGATTCGATCTCATCATTTTGGATATCAATATGCCCGGAAGCACCTATAAAAATATGATCAAAGAGCTGAAGGACATCCAAGAAGATGTTTTGATTATGATTTTTTCATCATTTGAGGAACATGTGGCCATAGATTACATAAACGAAGGTGCTGATGGCTATTTGAATAAGTTGAGCAGTGAGAAAACTTTGATCAAGGCAATACAATCGATTTTTGAGGAAGGATACTACTATCCTTTAAACCTTGTTAAATTGCTTACCAATCCGACAAAAAAAACAACTATTAAAAGCATTTTATCTGAAAGAGAGATCCAGGTCTTCAAGCTTTTGGCAGAGGGAAACGGCAATATTGAGATTGCAAACATTTTGCATATTCAGGTGACCACCGTTAGCACTTACAAAAGGAGAATCTATGCTAAACTAGGAATCAACAATCTTGTTGACCTCCTGAAAATTTATGGTAGCCAAAACTTAGATTGAACTGTCACAAAAAAAGTACAGTAAACAAAAGATGATAAATTTATTTACACAATTCTCTCTGTGGAATATGTCGCAAAAACTGTTGAATTTCATGAAAAGCATAACAGGAACGCAAGAAAAGCGATGACTACAAAAAATACGAGTAGTGAATATTTCATAAATCTTTTTTAAGTAACAAACAATATAAAAATGGCTGTTAATGATAACAGCCAAAATAGTTATTTCAGATCAAACCAATACTACTAATAAAGTCTCCGTTTCAGTTACTGGATAATCTCCAGGTTTGAGCGTAATATCTGTATAAATTTCATATCCTCAACGTCTTGTAGATATTTTACAAGACGTTAGATTAAGGTTTTATTTAATTTTATTAATTGATTGTGTTTTTAAAAATCATATCCTATTCTAAAACTAAGATTTGGCACATCCTGAATACTGTAACCGGATTTCATAATTTTTCCTACCCCTAAACCAACTTGAAACTCATAATTAAACTTCAGAGAAAAAATCAGAGCTAATCACTCTAGTATCATATTTTCTCAAAGATCTCATTTAATACCTCCTGCATGTCTTTTGCGGTATTTTCACCACTTTGGTTGGTAATAATAAATACCCCCAGATTATATTTTGGAATGATATGAATAAAACATTGTGCACGGAAAACGCCGCCGTGATGCTTATAGAATGTGCCCAATTTCTCATCTTCAGTAACGCGCCAAGCATAGCCTGCGCTAAACGTATCATTAATTTTCACCAGCGGACTGTGAGATTCTGCTACTTCAGGATTGTTTTTCAACTGATAAGCAACATATTTCATCATATCCGGAAGGGTAGACTTTATATTGCCGGACGAACCCCATGGTAAAGCAGGCATTTTCATTGTGATATCGTTGTATTCAGAATGATAGCCCACTGCAAGATTCTCTTCATCCTTTTTTTTCAGGGTAATACCTGTGTTTTTCATATGAATATTTTGAGCTAAATACTCTTTTAATATCACCTCAAACTTTTTATGATATACATTTTCCAATACCGAACCCAATAATTCCAGTCCTGCATTTGAATAGGCGTATTTATATCCAGGAATCGTGTCCATCTTTACCGAATGTAAGTCTTTTAAAAAATCCTTTTGGGTGTAATTTTTTAAAACATTATGAATATTTTCAGGCGTTTTTATATTGGTAAAATCTTTAAAAAGTGCATTGATGGGTAAAGGCAGCATATTGGGTAATCTGCTGGTATGCGTCACCAGATCCTTTATGCGAACAGGATGATTATTAAATTTTAAATTAGGATAATCTTCAGATAAATACTTTTGAACAGGATCTTCAAGACTTAGTTTTTTATCCAACACAGCTTTTGCAACTAATGTTCCGGTAAACGTTTTGCTCAATGAACCAATTTCATAGATGGTTTGATCGGTTGGTAGATTATTTTTTCCTTTTTCCACTTCACCATAATGTCCGATATATTTCTGTCCCTGATAAACGATTCCGATGGAGACTGCATTGATCAATGGTTTTTCGACCATCTTTTGAGCAGCGTTATCAACGACAGATTTAAGATTGATATTTTCCTTTAATGATTTTTGTGCTAAACAAAATACCGATACTATTATTGCGGTAAAAAGGCTTATTTTTTTCATGATTTCTAAGGTTTAATTATTGTGTATCAATCTAATGTTTGAATAATGGTATTTTGAAACTTTTCCGATTCATCTTTATGAATCTGGTGTCCCGAGTTTTCAAATAAAAATAAATCTTTTTTAGGTGCTTTTAATTGCTCAAAATAACCTTCTGTGATGGATGTTAATGTTTGAATATCGTTTTTACCAACAAAGAAATAAACCGGGCAGTCGACTTTCTTTAGCGTTTTTGGTAAATCAATTTTCATGACTTCGTTCCATGCAGGCGACCAGGTTTTTGACCATTGAAGAAAGCCTTTTTTGAAATCATCAGAGGTTACATATTCCTTACCTTCTTTGTAAAAAAGCCACTTTCTTAAATAGAACATATACTCATCATTGGTAAAAGGAAAATGTACTTTCGACAATTCTTCCGTGGCGACAGGATTGTCTTTAAAATGAATTTTTAAGGTTTTGAGTAATTCTTTCTCACTTGCCAATTGACTGATTACGGGATTGACCGCATAATAGGCATTTAATAATTCGGGATGGTTTCTAACCATATAAAAGCCGAGAGCGTTTCCCCAGGAGCTGCCTAATAAATAAAGCTTTTTCTGGTTTAGTTTTTTGAGCAGGAAATTGATCACTTCATAAGTATCCTTTCCCATCAATTCTACTGACGGCTGGAAGGGTGAAGGATTTAATGCTAATGTTTTTCCTGCATCTCTCTGATCCCATTGAACGATCGTAAATTTATTTTTTAAAATGTTGGTGAAGGAGTCCGCGTTTTTCATCATTGAACTACCGGGACCACCAGATAAAAACAGCAGGATGGGTTTGTGAGCATCATCTGTTTTAATTTCTATCGCTTGTTTTATTCCGCCAATTTCTACGGTGAGAACGGTGTCTATTTTTATAGTTTGTAATTGTGATAGACAGAATACAGACATCAGTAAAAAAACAAAAAGACTTACTTTTTTCATGGTTTCAAAATTTTAATTCGACATTAATAATCTGATGCAAATATGCTGTAGAGAATCCTGAAAAAAGTCCGTATAAAAAAATCGCACTCATTTTATTGAATAAAATGAGTGCGAGCATTGACAAACCAAAGTTCGAGTATTTACAATTGGTTAATAATCAACTGTTTCTAAACGCTATTGGTGTTTGATTTGTGTATTTTTTAAATGAAGTGTGAAAAGAAGATTTTGAATTGAAACCCACTTCATATAAGATTTCTAAAACCGTTACTTCTTTTTTTGCGGGATCTTTTAAAATCGTCATTGCTTTTTTAATACGGTATTCATTTACAAAGTCAAAAAAATGCTGATTGATATGATGGTTGATCAAAACAGACAACTCACGAACAGGAATTTTCACCTGATCTGCCAATTCCTGAATCGTTAATGAAGGTTCTAAAAAAGGCTCCTTTTCAGTCATAAAATTTTTGAGAAGTTCGATCTGAAAACTTTTTGTGTCGTCGGTCTTATTTTCAGTTTCGATATTTTCAGTAAAATCTTCTGCCGGTTGTAATGTAGAATCAATTCTGCGAAAAAGATCGGGGTGATTCAGTGCCTTCAATATAAACCAGCAGGCAGCCAGTAAAAAGGATGTTCCCGCCACAATATGTATCCAAATAAACAGATCGTTGTATGCAGTATATCGTACTGTATTTTTAAAAATAATACATACATGGATGAATAATAAAATCATGGTAAGCTGAAACAGCCATCTGTATAACAAGGTGTTGGGATTCGTGTAATTCTCAAGATAAATTTTCTTATATTTTTTGAGGATTATGAATACGGCAATGATGTAAAAGAAATACTGCAGTTCCGCAATAATCTGATAAAAAAACATTTCAGGAGAATCCCACATATGTTTAAAAAAATATTCTTTTGCGGGGCCTTCTGCAAGATAAAGCCTGGGAACTAAAATTAAATTGGCAACAATGAAAGGGATAAAATGCAGTAAGTGTTTTCTTTTTAAGGTAAAATCAGAATAACAAATGGCATTGACGTACAGATAGAAAAGAGGCATTACCAATAAGTATGCAGACATTTTGAAAGTTTTCAGGTTGTAACTATCAGTAAAATAATGCATAAAAAGTCCGCTCATATCAATTGCATTAATGATAAGGAAGGCTGCAAATAATCTGTTTTCCAGTTTCCTGTCAGTTTTTACCGTTAATAAAAACACGGAAAGCAACAACGATACAAAAACACTGAGCGCTGCAATAACTTCCAGGAAATTCGATTTGTCCATTAGTTTTTTTGCAAAAATAAGATATACGATTTAAAGGAAAGTGAAAATTATTAATCACTTTAAATTTTATATTAAGAATTATCAAAATTTCAATGAACTGCAATTGCATCCTGTTAGGTTTCTGAATTTTTCTATGCAGATTACCATTCAGGCAGGCACAAGAAGAACTGTAATTAATTCCTTGAAAACAATAAGAAAGAACATTGATGGAAGCCTGAAATATTTTTGTGGAGGTTCTGGGATCTCCGATCCCGGATACCCAAAAAGATTTTTTTCAGCAGTGACCACGGAATATATTTGCTATAGAAAATCAGTTACTCTGATATGGAATCAGTGTCATTGAAATGAGATCTGTTTATGAAAAGTCAATAAAAAGAATGTTGTGGAGGTTTTAAAAGTAAAGAAATTGGTTCAACAGCTATAGCCATCAGAGAATAATAGTTGAATTCATTACTTCATTACAAACAATGATAAACACTTACAATGATGATGTATATCTATTTGAATATGGCCTGAGTTTGAGTGTAAGTTGAATATGTAACGGGAACAGTATTATCGAACAAAACTTTTTGATAGGAGTAGTGATATTTTCCCTCAGATCCATAAAATATGATCCAAACGATAAACCTACTACCCACATAATTTAAAAGAATAGAGAAAGACCTGGAAGAAATTTTGACCCTATCATTCAACTTTACAAAAAAAGTACGATGGCCAATTAAAATCATTAAATATCAGTTTTATACTGACTCTTTTTATAAATTTGTTAAAACGCAAATTAACGCAAAGCCATCTACTTTAGGGTCGATATGCGCTACATTGTAGCGTATATAAATAAGTAAGCAGTAATTGCAGAACCGTCTAATCTTAATAGAAAATTAAAAAAACTAACAAAACAATGAAGGTTAAAAAATTGCAAATTGATAAACTTATAACTGAAAGATTAATATTAATTCCATATACTAAAAACCTCTGTATAAATATTTTGAAAGGCGATTACAGAGACCTAGAAGTTTTAAATTTAACGAAAGGCCAAAGCTGGCCTGACGAAGATGTTTTGGAAACATTACCAAGAATAATTAACAATTTAAATAAGGTAGAATATCCGACAGGTTATGAATCTTGGATGATTATTAAGAAGGAAACTTATGAAATAATTGGAGACTTGGGCTTTAAAGGATTTAATAGTGAAGAAGGAAACATTGATTTAGGATATGGTATAATTAAAGAAGAAAGACGAAAAGGTTATGCGGAAGAAGCAGTAAGTGAAATAATAAAATGGGCTTTCTCAAACAAAATTGTAAAACAAATAACAGCAAATTGTTTAACAGAAAATGTGAATTCTATAAATCTATTGAAAAAATTTAATTTTATAGAATTGAAAACAGAAGACGATATGATATATTGGAATTTAAGTAATCTAAACAATTAAAAATATATAAATACTACCGCAAGAGCATTGCAATAGTGGGGCGAAACTGCAAAGTTCAACGGTCTTCTTCGATTGAACTTTTGTTCATTATTGAAGATTTGTGCTTCGATTGTCCCACCATCGCAAATACTTTTTAATTTTTCAATGACTGTGTCCATTTGTTTTCATATAACTAATTGATATCAATATTTGAAATCACATCACTTTCATTTCTTCATTTATCCATTCTTAACACACAGATACTATTTATTGATCACTTGAATTTACATAAAAAAAGCATCCAAGTATATTCAGATGCTTCAAAAAACTGAAAAACATTTATAACGGCTTAAACGCAACAGCATCAACCTCAATGAGCATTCCGTCCAACGCCAATTTCGGGACAGGAATCAAGGTACTTGCCGGAAACTGATCTTTAGTCCACACCTTGTGCATTTCTTCTGTCCATATTTTGAGTTTATCCTGATCGTGGTCAACAATCAGTATTGTAATTTTAAGGACATCATCAGCCGTCAGACCTGATGCTTTAAGAACAGTGTTCAGGTTTTGCAAAGCAGCTTTGACCTGCGTCCGGAAGTTATCCGAAAGTCGATGTTCTAAACCTTCTCCACCGCTTTGTCCGGCGATAAACACATAACTTCCTTTGCCTGAAGCAGTCGCAGAATGTGAAAATGCAAATGGCGTGGGATCGAAAAGCCCTTTGGGGTTTTTATATTGGATGTCTGACATATCTTTTTGATTTGTGAATGAATTACTTTCAGTTTTAGAACAACCTGTCAACAATAAAATGAAGAGTGGAGAAATAAGAACATTTTTTATCTTATCTGTAAAATTTTTAAAATTAGTCATGGTTTGCAAAGAATTGTTTGAATTGAAAAATTTGAGTAACAGCTGCCTTGGACCAATTGGCTGCATCGTGAGCGCCGGGACGTTCTTCATAAATGTGAGGAATATTCAATTTGATCAATTGCTCATGAAATTTTCTGTTTTGTGCAATCAACGGATCGTCAATTCCGCAACTGACCAGTATTTTCTGCCGACTGTCTTTAAACTTGCCTATCTGTGAGATAGCTGTGTAAGAAGTCCATTTTTCAGGATTTTCCCCTAATAATTTTGGAACGCCATACTCCTTTCCAAAAGGAACAAAATCGATGACGCCGCACAAACTTCCGATTGCAATAAAGATATTCTGATGTCTTGCACCTATATACAATGCACCATGTCCACCCATACTCCACCCCATCAGAGCAGCTTTAGATTGATCTGAACTATAATTTTTTTGAATAAAGCCTGTCAGTTCTTTGGCAATAAATGTCTCATATTTTAAATTGGGACTGTCTATGTACCAGCTGTCATAATTTCCGTCGGGTAGCACGAAGATCATCTGCATTTCCTCACTGAGCTTTGCTAAGGAAGGAATATCCTGTGTTAATGTTCTTTTGGGATAGCCACTGTATCCATGTAATATATAAACCGTTGGCAGTTTCTCATTCTTTTCGTTTGAGGGATGCACCACAAGGGTTTTAATTTCCTTCTTCATAGCGGTACTATAAATATTCAGTGAGTCGACTTTTTGGGAAAACATTTTTGTTCCAATGCAGGTAACGACCAATGCAAATAATGATTTTATCATTGTAATTGATTTTTTCTGATAGCAAAATTAGACGCAAATATTTTCAGAATTCTATACATATGTTGAGAGATCAGAAAATATTTCAATTTCTGAAAATTCGTATCACTGTATTTTTATTTTACTTTATCTTTATACAATGACAGCATTTTGGGAATTCATAAATCATTATTCCTCGATCTCTGAGGAATCTAAAAAGGCTTGGTCTGCTTTGTTAAAAACATCCGAAATAGCTAAGGGAAATCATTTTTTGGAACAGGGTTCAATTCCGAAGGACATCAGCTTTGTAGTTAAAGGACTGCTTTCGTACTATTACCTTAATGAAAAAGGTGAAAAAATAATCAAAAGATTTTTTCCGGAAAATTCCCTTGTTGCTTCTACAAGCGCATTGTTAAAACAGGAGCCAGGATCTTTCTTCATTGAGGCCTTGGAGGATACGGAAGTCATCAGCTATTCTTTCAGTGATTTCAGAAAGCTGACAACAAAGTATAATGATATCGCCAATTTCTACATCAGCTATTTAGAACGGCATTGGGTCATTGAAAAAGAATTTGCCGAGATCACGCTTAAATCCGATACCGCCAAACAAAGATATTTAGAGTTGGAAAAAGATCATCCTGAGCTGATTTCCCGATTGAAACTTCATCAGATAGCCTCTTATCTGGCAGTTACTCCTACTCAGCTGAGTAGAATCAGAGCAGAACTTTAATTGTGAGAATATGTAAAAGATCAGCAGAAAGGAAAAATCTCACCGAGTAGCCTAATATGAAAATTGCATGCTAAATAATTGAAGTTTTCTCGGAAAATAATAAATATAATTCAAATCCCGATCTATATCGGAATCTTTTCGTTTTACGGAAATCCGTAAAAAGTTCTTCTGTAGGATCGCTACTTTTGCCGATAACCAATTTTTATCTATGAAAAATATTTGTCTATTTTCAGTCCTCTTCTTTATTTTATCTTGCACAGCGCCTTCGGCAAGAAACACCCTCAAGTTCACCAAACAGGAATACAGCGGTGAATTGCCTTTTTCCGTCAATGACATCGAGGTGTATTGTTCCGGTTATAAAGAGATCTATGGCAAAACAAGCAATGGGAAGGTTTATGCTCTCAATGGATCAGCGAAAGGAGCATCTCATAATGATCCCGCCACCAGCAATGTTGAAGAGATCTGGCTGGATGACCCAAAATGGGCTGGGCTGAAAATCTCTTATGGTGATTTTATAACGCAAGGACTGACGATTTGTGAGAACAAATAAGATTGTGGCTACTAAGATATTCCTTAAAGAACTTTTGCCAGTACAAAGCCGATGACCAGCGCCAAAACAAATGCAATGATAATCTTTACATAATCGGTTTTATTGCTCTCAACTTCACGATTCAGTCTGATATTATCCTGAGTAAGTGTTTCCAGATTGGCCTTTAAAGAAGCGGTCTTTTCATTGATGGCGGACTGTATATTCTTTTCGTGCAAGACCGCAATCTCTTTTTTGTAACTCTCCATTTCTGCCTGACGCTGCCTCTGTTGCTCTTGGAAACTTTTCTGCAGATCTTCCATCTGTTTTGTAGAAAATACTTGAAGCTTTTGAAATTCTTCATTTCGGACTTTCAGCTGTTCAGCATAGGTCTTATTATGGGCTTCTGTCTGCTCCTTGTATGTTTTCTGGGCTTCTGTAAATTCCTCATTTTTCTTTTTAAGTTGTTTTTCAAGGGTTTCTACCTGCTCCGAAAACTGCTTGGTGACATCCTTTTTGACCTCATCGATGAGGAGGGCCCTTGAATTGGATCGTTCATGAGATAATTTTTCAGCAATAGCATGCAATCCGGCACCATAATCGTATGGCAAATGAAAACGCTTGTCAGCCAGCTTATCCAATAAGGTCTCATCAACCGTATGGCCGATGGCCGTGACAGTAACTGGTTTCATTGTTATGAATAATTCAGATAAGCTCAGGTCATTAAAAGTCTCCATACTCTGCCTGTCACCTCCTCCCCTGACCAAGGCAACAATGTCATAACCCAGACCTGAAACTTCGTTCAGTTTTGAAATGATCGCTGTCGAAGAGGTAATATTACAGCTGTGATCTGAAATATCAAAATACTTTGAAGAAACATCCAATCCTTCCAAAAAGTCCTTCTGTACAATCGCATTGTTTCCATAAATGTTAGCGACCCTAACCCTTTCATCTTTCAGCATCTTATCCCTGATAAGGGTCTCAAGGTCTTTTGACCCTGTCTCGAGTTTTTTCTGGATCAGTGCGTACCTTTCCAGTTCCTCTTCAGATATCGATCTTTCTTCCTGCTGAACGATCTCGTCCACAACAAAACGTAATTCAATCGAAGAATTCTTAATGCTTTTCTCAATAAAGCCTCTGAGTGTGTATACCTCATTATTGGTGATCTTACTCCTTAGCAACGAAGAAATACGAATACCGATCGAAGTATGATCACCTTCTGAGAACAGAAGATCATAATAATAGTTTCCATAGGATTTACCGCCACCATACGCATACCTTCCTTTAAGATAGATGAGATTGACCGTAGCATTGAGCTTCAGGGCATTGCTGAAAATCCCAATAACTGAAGCTGGTGAATAGATCGGATATGTTACATCTTGATCGTCCATGTGATTGACTGTCTTTTTAAAAAGCATTCCAAAGATATTGTTAATTGAACTAAAATAAAACAGCGTTCTTAATAATATCTTGGCGAAGTAAGTGTTGAAATAACATATGTATATATACCAATCCTTAAAAAAAGAATTTACAATATAACTTCACATATTTTATTGCAGCAATTAAGATGTTAGGTTGCTATAGAACAAAATATCCCCATATTTTAGATGATGAGTTACAAAAAAATAATTCATCAGAGAATAAAATGCGCGAACTTGGAAATTTAACAATATTAGCATTTTAGTAAACAAACACAAATATTTAAAAATTATTTGCCATAATATTTTGTTTTTTCGCATTCATTGTGGAAGAGAATCACATTGAAGGGCCAACACCGCAAGTGCAGTAATTGCTGTTTTTTCATAATTTTCATATTAAATATTATGACAGAACTAACCTTAATGGTTCACGGTACTCAATAAACAAGCTTAAGAAAAACCCTTAAACTAGTTTAAGGGTTTATAAAAATTGGATTGTTTTACTTAATTTGAGTTACAAAGCTGCATTTAAAACTTTGTCCTCGGAATAAACAAGACCTTCATAACAAGCGTTGTAAATATTCTTTAACTCTTCAACGGTTGGTTTTCTAGGGTTGAATCCTGTACAAGGGTCTAAAAATGCATTGTTTGCCATAAAGTCCAGATTTTTATCCCAGTCTTCACGAGAGATCCCAAATTCTTTTATTGCAGATTGGTTGTTCACTTCTGATCTCAAAGTTTCAATAGCCTGAGCCAATTCTTCAGTAGTTTCTTTACCGATCACTTTTGCCAGATCCGGAAAACGACTGCTTTCTTTTTCATTAAATCGAATCACATTCGGTAAGAAAATCGCATTACAAGCACCGTGAGGAACGCCAAACAAAGCTCCTACCTGGTGAGATAATGAATGTACAATTCCTAACCAAGCGTTATTGAAAGCCAATCCTCCCATAAATGACGCATCGTGCATATTCTGACGGGCTGTGATATTATTTGGATTTTGAACCGCTTCCTTCAGATTATCAAAAACGATTTTTAAACCACCTTTGGAAAGTGCATCTGCAAAATTATTGTCGATGTTTGAAACATAAGCTTCGACACAATGTGTCAAAGCATCCAATCCTGTGTTTGATGTAACGTGAGCCGGCATCGATGCGCAGATCTCACCGTCGATAATTGCCACATCAGGAGTCAATTCATAAGAAACGATTGGATATTTTACACCTTTTTCACGGTCTGTGATTACGGCAAGACCTGTAGTTTCAGTTCCTGTTCCGCTGGTTGATGGGATGGCAATGAATTTTGCTTTCTGTCTTAAAGTTGGAACACTGAAAGGTTTGATCATCGATTCAAAATCAGCATCCGGATATTCGTAGAAAACCCACATCATTTTTGCCGCATCTATTGCTGAGCAGCCACCGATCCCTACGATCCAGTCAGGCTGAAATTCCTTCATCAATTCTGCACCTTTGAAACAAGTTTCTGATGACGGATCTTCTTCTACTCCTTCATAGATCTTGGTTTCTATTCCCGCTTCATTCAGATAAGCTACTGCTTTATCTAAAGTCCCGCTTTTTTTCATCGAGCTTCCTCCAGTCACCAAAACTGCTTTTTTACCTTTGATATTTTTTAATTCTTCAAGACTTCCCGCTCCGTGGAATACTTCTCCTGCAATAAATAACTTGCTCATTCTGTATTATATTTACGTTAAAATTATAGTACAAAGGTAGGTCAGGTAGAAAGCGAAGTGTTATACAATTGGGTTTATCTGTTATAAATTTGAGCCAGTTCCTCCTGAAGTTCCGTCGGCGTTTCTTTTAGTTTGGTTTTTACGAATTTATTGAGTGCAGAAGGCGAACTGAATCCCAGTTCCATCGATATCTGCTTATGAGAAAGGTCAGAAAACAACAACAGTCTTTTGATTTCCTGTAGAATACGGTTGTGAATTGCATTGATAGCAGTCTCGTCACAATGCTTCTTCGTAATATTGTTCAGTTTTTTGGTAGTGATTGCCAGTTTAGATGCGTAATACTGAACGGTACGCTCATTTTTGTAACGCTCATTCAGCATTTTTTTGAAACGAATGTAGAGCGTTTTATCTGTTTCGTGCTGTAAAACAGGATGCTGACCGTGAACCAACTCAATCAATCCCAAAAGGAAGATCTTGATATAAAAACGCGCCTGCTCTTTTCGGACAAGACTTGGGTCAAGATAAACGTTCTCAATATCAACGACGAGTTTCTTTGACTTTTCAAATTCTAACGGTGATAGAAAGACACAATTGAGATGAGTCGCCAAATCTACATTATAAGAAAGCAATTCATTTTTAAGAATATCAGAACAAAAAAGAATTTCCTCAAACAAAATAATTTTACCTGAAATATCAGAAGAAACTTTGGTGATGAAAGAAATCTGTTCAGGAAAAACAATTGATATTTTGCCTGAACTAAGTTTAAATTTTTGGTCCTCGATCTGAATCTCTATTTCTCCTGATTCTAACATCAGAATGCAAAAGTGATCTTTTTTATGAGGCAAAAGGTAATTCTCGAGACTTGACAAGCTCAGGTCAAATGCGCGAAAAGAAAGATTTTGATCTTCCGGTTTTTGAATATTCTTTTTTTTTCTAAACGTTTCAAATTGTAATTTTCTAAGTGACCATTGATTGATCAAGTTAACTTTTCCCAATTATATTCTTCCGTCTTTTACTTAAAAATCTAATGTGATCCCTAAGTAGGAAGCGATCTGTGTGTTTGGCAGTCTATTAATTAAATCAGGGAAATCCCTTTGAAAATTAACATATCTTTCCTCGGCAGCATCAGTGATACTTTGCAATATACGATCCTGAAAATTAATAAATTTCCTTTCGTTGATAATTCTAAAGTTCCTGTCAAATTTATGATAATTGATATATAAATAAAGCAGATCGTCATGCTTAATCTGTAATACAAGAGAAGGTTCGACTGCCTCAATACTTAACCCGCTGGGTTTTTCATCATAAACGTTGGATATCTGAGATCCACTCATTTTCAATGGCATACTGGAGGTAGTGTTCTTTAAAGTTGTCATCAACTGCATACATCTTGAAGCAGCCCTACACTACGAAGGTAACTTCTTTACATATCTCCCCCTTCTGTAACATAAAACCTCTTCTCTTTACGATCCTTTTTTTGAAGAGACGTCTTATTTCTTCATCTTCTTTAGCATCTAATTTAAGAGAATTATTACGAATCAGAATATCTAATGGATCTTATAAGTTTTGATCTTTTTTCAATTTGTCATTTTTATTATTGTAAAGATATTATTTTACACGCTAGGTACATTTGGAAATTCCAAAAATCGAAAGGCATCTGAATTCAGATACCTTTCGAAGCACTATGTAATAATAATCTATAAAATGAGCCAGTTTAAAATGCACTATCTACAACACCGCTATCCACACGCGATGCTGCTCCAGATGTGGCTGACGATATTGTAGGAATTGTTAAGTAAAGAAATACATCATATGTAACTTTTTTATTGACATCTCACTCCAGTAACTTTTTCGGTCAATAGCCTTTAAAATATATTGAACCCACCCCCAATTCAAAAGACCTTTTTCTTTATTTTTGTTCAGGTTTTCTTTTTCAATATCAACTAAAGAAATGTCTGAATTTGAAGCCACTTCTAATAAAAAAATTATGAAAAAATCGTGCGTCACCCAAACCGGATTGTGTCCCTTTTTTAATAATCCCCACAATTGGAGTATCATAGTATATAATCAATTGGTCTAACAAATCTCCATAGTACGGAAAAATGACGTCATTTTCATCTAGAGGTAAATCTAAGGCAGATCTTTTGAGTCCAATCTTCAAGTTTTCAATCCAGATATTTTTTAAATCGTCAGGATTTTTTCTTGCCTGTGATCCACGTATAAAAGCTAATTTCATGAGTACGAAGTTTAATTAAACATATTTTTTATAATTCCGGTACCCTGCGTAAATTGTATTACTAGTTGACATGAATTTTTCGGTAAATGGTTGTATTGCTATCTTGGATTTATTAAATTGCTGAATGTTTGGTGTGTTATATAAACTAATAAAATCTGAAAAATGTCTTTGAGGTTAGGTAAACTAACCATAGTAAATTTTGTAATTTTGATAAATGATAGAAAAGACACCAGAATTTAATCAAGACCTTTACAGTTCCATTGCAAAAATTATTGTTGATGCCAAAGACCAAGTTTATAGAAACAGTAATACTATATTGCTGAAAATGTATTGGGAAATTGGACAGCTTATTATTGAGGATGAACAAAATGGTGAACTTCGTGCAAAGTATGGTAAATCAGTCTTGAAGAATCTTGCTAATCATCTATCAGTAGAATTTGGAAAGGGATTTAACGATCGAAACCTCAATAATATGCGAGCTTTTTTCATCGCATTTCCAATTTGGAACGCAGTGCGTACCGAATTGAGCTGGACTCACTACAGAATTATTAGTAGAATTGAAAATGCTGAACATAGAATACAGTATATAGAATATTCTATTGAAGGAAACTGGAATACCAGGACACTTCAAAGAAATATTGACAGCCAGTATTTAGGTAGATTATTAAAATTTCCGGAAGCAGAAAATAAAGAAATATCCAATTATATTAAAGACCCCTATATATTTGAATTCTTAGGACTTCCTTCAGACATATCACAAACTGAAACTCAAATAGAATCAGCTTTAATTACTCATCTTCAGCAATTTTTAATGGAGTTAGGGAAAGGGTTTGCATTTGTTGCCAGACAGCAACATATCGTTACTGATACATCAGATTTCTATATAGATCTAGTGTTTTATAACTATTACCTAAAATGCTTTGTGCTTGTAGATCTTAAAACTCATAAGCTGACTCACGAAGCCATTGGGCAAATGGATATGTATGTAAGAATGTATAATGATCTTAAAAAAGGATTAGATGACAATCCCACAATAGGAATTATTTTATGTACTGAAAAAGATGAAACTGTAGTAAAATACTCCGTAATGTCAGAAAATGAGAAGCTATTCGCAAGTAAATACAGAACATATCTTCCTGACGAAAAAGAACTGAAAAATTTGATAGAGGCAGACAGAGTGAAATTTGAAATGGACAATCAGTACTGATAAAATACTCAAATATATAACCTCTTAAAATCTCAAAAAACAATAAAATAAGCTTTAAAATATGGATTTCACTTTAATTTTTAACATCACTCTATATTCTGCTTTAATTGCTTGTTTAGCAATGTTTGCAATGTCAATTTTTAAGAAAAGATTTTCGATGAAATTTTTGTTGAGACTTTTTCTTTTTATGATTTATGTTTCAGTTACTAAAATGTTTGCTTCATTTATGGTCAATATTTTTGGTATAGGAGAATCAGAAAACTACTTAATTATTACTTTTTTACTTCTTGCTGTTACATTTGCTTTCATAAAGAGTTCTTTATCCTTAATGAAAAACGAAACCGAAAACATTTGGTAATAATCTCAAGAAACGATTGCTTATATTTAGCGCATAACACTACGAATTTGGTGGATATGTGCTATTGTATAACGGATATAAATAAGTTGTGCGTAATTTTAAATGAAGCGTTTACAAAAACGAAAGAACTAAAAACCTAATAATGAAAAAAACTTCTCTATTTATTATTCTTTTTATCTCAATACAGTATTTATCTGCACAAAACATTGTTGATTTTTTCTATTCAATTCCAGCTGAATATTTAGACGATCTAAGCTATATTGAACGAAAAAACCTAGTTTCAAATGGCTCATTGACAAATCATGATATGTACTATTCTTTGAATATTGATAAGAAAAATGGATATTTAAGATTAGAGCAATCTTATTCAGAAGGACAATCTGGTTATCAAATATTTGAAATTACATATTGGAATATTAAAAACAAAAAATTAATTGCTATTTCTTCTATTGGCGGAAGCAATGGTGGCTTTTCTCAAAATAATTTCAAATTCTCTGAGTATAGAAATAAAAGACTTACTGAAGTGAAAACAGGATATTTAAAAAGTTACACAAATAATTTTGACGAATTTATGAATAATCTTGTTGGTGAATTCTGTAAGACGTCTGTTAGTCAAAGTACAAAAGAGGAATTGGTAACATCACAGTTTACAATTGAATTGCCAAAGACCGGGAAAAATATTAATATATCATTTAAAGATAATTATATGTCAGCACCTGATTATTTTGAAAAAAACTATTCAAAGTTTATAAAATTTAAAGAAAAAATCTATGTTTGGAATATTACAAAAGAACAATTTGAATAAATAACGAACGCACAACAATGGTTTTGCGTCAGGCGGGCTGATCAATGGCAGTTTTTCAATTAAACATTAGTAATAAAACCAGCTTTTGTGCATCGATTTCCCACCCCGAACGCAAAGCCTCAAAACGTCTATTAATTGCTATTAAAATCTCAAAAAACGATGAAGAAACAAGAATGTCAAAGATAAAAAAATTATGATAGTCAAGTCAAATTGATATGTAACATTATATAGATGAGAGTAAAAATCAGATTTAAGCGTTTGGAAATTCTTGCAATTTTATTTATAATTATTGTATGTTTATTTATGTGCTATATCCTGCTATATAGTGTTTTTACAAATAATCTGATATCTCCTGACTTATGGCTGATTACAATATGTGTAATAGCGGGATTGACTGCTTTAATCTATGTTCTTTGGATATTTATGGCTCGTCTAATTAAAAGTTTCACTAATGTTTATGCATTGGAGATTGATGATTTTGGAATTACCAATAATATATCAAAACAGGTATTTTTAGGCTGGGATGAAATAGAATATTTTACTACTTCCACGGTTCAAATGACCAGCGGACGACACTCAAAAATTTTAATTCATACATATAATCCATGACAATTAATGAAGATCCATACAGATTTAATTCTTTTTGATAAAAACGAATTATTGGATATTCTTGAACAAAAATTAAAAAACTATCTATTAGTTAAAAATCGAAAATAATCTCAAAAAACTATGGAATAATTGTCTCATTTTTAGACATCTCAAGAGAATATTTTGTTAAAAATAAAGCCATGCTTTATCAGACAAAAACCAGTTAAATAGGAAAAGCGACGATAGTCTTATCAAACGCTTATTATTCTTTTACAGATTTATTTATAAGATGACTCCGAAGAATTTCATCCACAATCCAACTCTTAAAAACCAAACTGAGTTTTAATATTCCCAAAAATAGATTGCCTCTAAAAAGTGTCTAACTTTTTAGGGGCAATTTATTTGCAATCTAATTGACTATTTTAGATCAAAATTATAAGCCCACTAAATTAGTTTTTACATCATATTGCAGAATTATAAGAACTTTAGTGGTAAACAATTGACTTTGGCGGAGAACTTGTTACGCCTAAACAAGTTCTGGAAGTGCTGGAAGAAAAGTTGAAGCAACCAATAGAATTGGTACAGTACTTTATAAGCAAAGTGAGACCTTGCTAAGCTTGTAGAGATGGTTGCTGAAAGAGGATATGACCGAATCGACTTTTAGCTGACACTCTCCTAGTTACCAAAATTAACAAGCTTTGAAGAATGATTGGATGACAATATTATTGACAAGATTAACGCGTTATGACCTTCTAAAACAGATAACTAAGAATTCATACGTTAATAATGTAAAAAGCGGCAAAAACCGCTTTTCTACTATAACTTGATATGTTGATATTTTTTATATAAGTTTTAGCAACTCCTCCGCTACTTTCTCCGAAGATGCAGGATTTTGTCCCGTAACTAATCTTCCGTCAACGATTGCATAAGGACTCCAGTCTTCGATCTTACTATACACTCCCCCATTCTTTTTCAGCATATCTTCTACCAGAAAAGGAACCACATCAGTTAGTTGCACAGCTTCTTCCTCTGTATTGGTAAATCCAGTGACATTTTTACCTTTTACGAAATATTCACCATCTATTTTCACATCCTTTAGGACACCAGGTGCATGACATACAAACGCTACAGGTTTCTCACTGCTATAGAAATCAACGATAAGCTGCTGCGAAACTTTATCTTCGGCCAGATCCCACAAAAGACCATGTCCGCCTGGATAAAACACGGCATCAAAATCTTCACTTTTAACTTCCGATAACTGATGTGTATTTTTTAATTTGTCCTTTAATACCTGGTCAGCATCCATTCTGCGTGTAGCATCAGTCTGAGATGACGGATCTTCACTTTTCGGATCTATCGGTGGTTGCCCCCCCTTTGGAGAAGCCAGTGTAATTTCTACTCCTTTATCGGACAATTCATAATAAGGAGCCGCTAATTCTTCAGTCCAAAATCCTGTCTTTAAACCTGTATTTCCTAATTCATCGTGACTCGTAAGCACGAATAAAACTTTTTTGCTCATTTTTATATCTATTTAATTTATTACTACAAAGTTGGAATTTATCTGGTTTTAAACACAGGATCTCAATCACTATTTTCGTGTGATCCGGATCACACTTTTTCTGATATGCAGACAAATTAAAATTATTTTATAGGTCATAGAGTTCCTTTATTTTGAAATACACTTAGACCTTCGATTTTGTCATTGCTGATTTTATATACGATCTCAACTGAAAAACTTGACAGCTCATACAATACAAACATTAGTCCATCTTTCGAGGTTTCACTAATGACTTTTCCCTCGGAAAAAGCCAATTCGTATTGAGATTGCATGGGTAGATTTTTAAAATCGTAGTACGAAATAGACATATAACTTTTATTTTATTTTTTATGATATTACAGTTCACTCACTAAACGAAAAGTCAAATTAATTCGCTCTTTCATATACAAAGCAGACTTCGCAATACGATGTTCCCAATGCTCCTGCAAATCACCTTTCATCAAAAGCAAAGAACCATGCGGAAGTGGTATACTGTATCTGCTTTGATGATGATTTAGTTTTCTAAAGTCAAACTTTCGGGTCTGTCCCAGGCTGAGTGATGCAATGACGGGACGGTCACCATATCGGCTTTCCTTATCCCGGTGCCATGCTACAGAATCATTATTGTCCCGATATAGATTCAGCAATACTGAATTAAATTCGTGACCAAAAGCTTCTTCTATCTTATTCTTTAAAGACAATAATTCAGGTGTCCATGCATTCACTTCAAATTCACTTCCTCCTAATTTGTAAGACTTCTCACTGTCACCATACCATGCGGTCAGACGAGGAGTCAATACTTTCTTATCATACATGGTCTGAGTTCTCTGTTTCCAAGGAGTATGTTCCAAAAGTTGAGTAAAAAGCCGATCTGATTCTTCTGCTGTCAGAAAATGTTCCCTGAACTCTAACAAGTCCTTCGGAAAATAATAGAATTCTTCTGCGCTAAATAAACTGAGTTGACCCATTGTTTTATTAACTATTTTTATTAATTTTACCCTATCCCACAATGGGATTTTTTTTCATCATTTGTGTTTTAAGCTTTCCCAACAGGAAAGCTTTTTTCATATGTACTAGAAAATATTTTCTTTACTGAATATTTTTATTAGAGTTTCTGATCTCTGATCGAAGCTCGTCAAACATGCTTCTGATTTCCTGGTATTCTAAGTTTTCAATTCGTAATTCCTGAGTATTGATGCTGCACGCAAATTCCCAGATTTCATACACTTCAGACCATTTGATTTCATAAGGTTCGTAAAAAGAGTTGTCAGAGCTTACAAAACTGCCGGAATCATTATGCTTGGAATATCTTTTATAAACAATACCGTCTTTCGTGATAAAGATGTACGTTTTGCCTTTTTTCAGATCCTTTTTATCTTCCAGATATTTTCCCACAATATACGTTCCGTCATTATAAGGAGGCATCGAATCACCGTCTGCAGGAAAAGCCCTGAACTTTCCGTTTCGGAGGAAAGGAAGTGACAGATGCTGAAGCCCCTCTACAAATTCAGGGTCATTATATCCATTGAGATATCCCATACTTGCTTTCTGAGGAACAATTTCAATACGGTTTTCTCCGGTATGGTCTACCTTCATCGGCAACAAAATTCTGTTGTTAGGAAGGTTGACTACGTCTTCTAAAGGATACTTCCGTAAATCAACGGTCAATAACAAGTCTATACTCACCTTATAGTATTTGGAAAGTTTGACAAGAATCTCAATGGGGGGTTCTGACCTTCCATCTTCATAAGTAGCATACCTTCCGCGCGTGATCGAAATTTCATCACCGACCTTCTGTTGGGATGCTTTCATTTTGTCTCTTAAAAACCTGATGTTTTCTGAAAAAATTGACATTGATATAAATTATAGCAACAAATATACAATATTTTGCAATAAAACGTAATAATTTTACAGCATGGAAAGAGCGATAGTGCATATGGATTTGGATACGTTTTTTGTTTCCTGTGAACGGCTTAAAAACTCCGAACTGGAGAAAAAGCCTGTAATCATCGGAGGTGGAGATCGTGGTGTGGTAGCATCCTGTTCTTACGAAACAAGGTTTTTTGGGGTACGAAGTGCGATGCCGATCAAGATGGCATTAAGATTATGTCCCGAAGCACGAGTCATTAAGGGAGATATGGATCTATACTCTAAAATGTCGCATTTGGTAACCGATGTGATTCAGGAAAAAGTACCTGTTTTGGAAAAAGCAAGCATCGATGAATTTTACCTTGATCTTTCAGGGATGGATAAATTTTTTGGTTGCTACCAATGGACGAATGAAATTGTGGATGCGGTCACAAAAAATACAGGATTACCGATAAGCTTCGCTTTATCCACCAATAAAACGGTAGCGAAAATAGGAACCGGAGAATCTAAACCTACGGGTAGATTTGAAATTCAGGAAAAGAATATCAAACCTTTTTTAAATCCTCTTTCCGTTAAAAAGATTCCGATGGTTGGTAATGTTACTTTTCAGCTTTTATCGAGACTTGGGGTAAGAACCATCCAGACTTTATCAGAAACTCCTGTTGAAGTTTTGCATCAGCTGATCGGTAAGAACGGAACTGAACTTTGGAAAAAAGCCAATGGAATTGATGATACCCCGATAGTTCCGTATTCTGAAAGAAAATCAATCTCTACAGAAAATACCTTTTCCCAGGATACAATTGATGTTCAGAACCTGAGAAGCATTTTGTCAGGGATGGTCGAGCAATTGGCTTTCCAATTGCGTCAGGAAAAGTGGCTGACGTCAACCATCTCAGTAAAAATTAGATATTCCAATTTCGATACAGAGACCAAACAGTGCAGAATTCCTTACACTTCAGCAGACCATACTCTGCTCAAGTATGTATTGGAACTCTTTAAAAAAGTCTATACCAGAAGAATGAGAATACGACTCATTGGAGTAAAATTCACCGGACTCGTTCATGGATGTCATCAGATGGATCTTTTCGAAGATACAGAAGAACTGATTTCTTTATATCAGACCATGGATAAAATCAAAAACAGGTTTGGAAGCGCAAGTGTGGGCAGAGCGTCCGGACTCTTAAGTAAAAATAAATGATATGTTTCTCAATTGCCATTCCTATCACAGCCTTCGGTATGGAACCATTTCTATTCAGGATCTGGTGCAGCAGGCAGTTGATCATCAGGTCAAAACTTTAGCGCTAACCGACATCAATACGATTACAGGAATCTATGATTTCTTCAAGCTCTGTAATGATAATGATATCAAACCGATTGTCGGAGTAGAGGTTCGAGTAGAAAGTGAACTTTATTTTATCTGTTTGGCAAAAAACCAGAAAAGTGTCGGGGAGATTAACCGATTATTGACCGATTACAATTGTAATGGAATCGAAATTCCAAAACACAATCCAATACTTAAAGATACCATTGTTATTTATCCTTTGCATAACATTCCTGAAGTTTTGCAGGAATATGAGTATGTTGGAATCAGACCTGAGGAACTGAACTATCTTGTGAAGCCTGATTTGAAAAAGTTGATTCACAAAATGGTCATCCTGCAGCCTGTTACCTTCACAACCAAACTGGATTATAATCTCCATAAGATTTTACGAGCCATTGACAATAATACATTGATCAGTAAATTGACTGATAACGATTGTTGCAGAAACACCGAAACATTTGTCAATAAAAAAGAACTGCTGGATCAATACCGTCACTATCCTCAGATCATACAAAATACAGCAGATATTGTTGACCAATGCAGCTTTGATTTTGATTTTTCAACTCCAAAAAACAAACAGTTTTTCACAGATAGCCGGGAAAGCGATTTCAAATTGCTGACGAAACTTGCTTACGAGGGATTGGAAACAAGATATGGTAGCAATTATCATGAAGCAAAGGCAAGAGTTGAAAAAGAACTGGGAGTCATTGATCAGTTAAAATTCAGCGGTTACTTTCTGATCACCTGGGATGTTATTCAATACAGCAACAGGATGGGTTTTATGCATGTCGGAAGAGGAAGCGGTGCCAACTCCATTGTCAGTTACTGTTTAGGAATTACAGATATCTGTCCGTTGGAATTGGATCTCTATTTTGAAAGATTCCTGAACCTCAATAGAAAAACACCGCCTGATTTTGATATCGACTGGAGCTGGCAGACCCGAGATACCATCCTTGAATACATTTTTACGAAATACGGTAAGGAACACGTCGCATTTTGCGGAACCAATGTAGAATTTAAGTACCGGTCCATTTTCAGGGAAGTGGGAAAAGCTTTCGGCTTACCGAAGGAGGAATTGGATGTTTTGGCAACCAAACCGATGAATGAGCATGATAACAATTCCGTTTTTAAATTGGTGCATAAGTATGGTAAGCTTTTGGAAAAGTTTCCGAACCAAAGAAGCATGCATTCGTGTGGAATTTTAATTTCGGAAGAACCCATTACGAATTTCACAGCATTGGAAATGCCTCCCAAGGGTTTTCCTATCGTTCAGTTTGATATGCATACGGCTGAAGACATAGGATTTGAAAAGTTCGATATTCTATCCCAAAGAGGTCTCGGAACCATCAAAGATACCGTAGAACTCATCAAAGAAAAAAGAGGGATTACGGTGGACATTAAAGACACGACGATTTCAAAAAATGAAGAGAAGTGCAATAGTTACCTCAGTATTGGTAAAACCATCGGCTGTTTTTATATTGAGAGTCCTGCGATGCGGGGACTGCTGAGAAGATTAAAATGTGAAGACTATAAAGTTCTGGTTGCGGCTTCCTCCATTATCCGTCCCGGAGTTGCACAGAGCGGAATGATGAAGGAATATATTTTCCGACATAATAATCCTACAAAGTTCGAATACTTTCACGATGTTTTTAAAGAAGAGCTGGGTGAAACCTATGGGATTATGGTCTATCAGGAAGATGTTATCAAAATTGCCCTGCACTTCGGAGGTTTGTCAGCAGCAGACGGGGATGTTTTAAGAAGAGCCATGAGCGGTAAAGGAAGATCACTATCCGCATTGCAGAAAGTCAAAGATCATTTCTTCGAATCCTGCAGAGAATTGGGACATCCTGAACAACTGTCAAAAGAAGTCTATCGTCAGATCGAATCTTTTGCAGGATATTCATTTTGTAAAGCGCACTCGGCTTCTTATGCGGTAGAAAGTTATCAAAGTTTATATTTGAAAGTCTACTACCCTATTGAATTCATGGTTTGTGCCATTAACAACGGCGGTGGGTTTTACAGAACGGAAGTCTATGTCCATGAAACGAAGATGTCGGGAGCGACCATCAACAATCCCTGCGTAAACCTCAGCGAATATCAGACGACGGTCTATGGAACAGATGTCTATTTAGGTATAATGCATATTGAGAAAGTTGAAGGGAAAATTGCCATGATGATTCCCGAAGAAAGAAGAAATAATGGGGAATATACATCGCTGGAGAACTTTGTCAAAAGAATACCTATTGGAATTGAAACCCTGCAGATCCTTATTTTTATCGGAGCGTTCAGATATACCGGAAAACAGAAACATGAACTTCTGATTCAGGCAAGATTCCTGTTTGGGAATGATCAGTCAGCATTCAGACACCCCACCTTACTGGATGAACCTCAAAAAGAATATCAACTTCCAACCATTATCAGAAATCCTTTCGAAGATGCTTTTGATGAAATTGAGATCTTAGGATTTTCTGTATCATACAGTCCTTTTGATCTGTTGCAGACCAAATACCGCGGCAGTGTAATGGCTAAAGACTTAGTGAAGCATCATAAAAAGCAGATCAAAATGCTGGCTTACCTTATTTCAAGAAAACACGTTCCTACGAAAAGAGGAGCCATGTTTTTCGGAACGTGGATCGATGCTGAAGGCGAATATTTTGATACTGCACATTTTCCGAACTGTCTCGAAGAATATCCTTTTCAGGGTGGAGGCTGCTATTTATTATTAGGAACGGTCGAAGTCGATTTTCACTTTCCTACGATTACCATTCATAAAATGGCCAAGATGCCTTTCATTCCGGATCCCAGGTATTCTATGGATAAAGAAAAATCGTTGGAAGCAGCAAGAACACTTCATGAAGATGTCAGCATGACACAGAGAAAACCTTATCCTCAGGAGCATGAGATCGGATTGCCGAGGCAGAAAATGATTTAGAATAAATACTCACTCAAAAATAACAATCTCTTACATGAAACTCAAAGCGACCATCGTTGATGAGACAAGCCCTGATCACAATTCTGTCATCGTCTGTTTCGAGGGTGATAAAAACAAAAAGCATTTTGAGATCAAATGTTCATTTAATCCCTATGTCCATAAAATGAGAAAGTGGGACAGCTGGCAACTGGAGATAACATGGCATAGTGAAATCTATAAAGATGAGAAGACTGGCGAAAAGTCGTACTTCACCTACCTTTTATGTGATAAGGTTGTAGAGATTAATTCTCCGTATGGTAAAAAAGATTAGATAAAAGAATTTACAAGTTTACAATTTTGCTCAAAAATTACTGATAAAAAATGAGTTGAAAAATGCTTATCACTGTTATCATAAGGTTTTACAGTTCAAACAGACTTTACAGATTTCAGGAAAATAATTAATGGTTTAAAACCATATTATACAAGTTTAATATCCTTTTTTAATCCCAACAAAATATATTGACTATATTTGCCCATCTTTTATGCAAAAAATAGTTAAACATTTTTTTGTCTTTTCCTTATTGCTCATATTCTTAGCGAATGTCAGCGGTATCTCAGTGTGTCTGGAACATGCAAAGCATTTGACCTCCGAACATGTTGAGAAAAAGAATTCCAAAGATGAGAAAAGTGCTAATTTTTCACAGGACGATCAATGCCAGTGTGCTTTGCATCTGCAAATGAATTCATGTCTCTTTCCTGAGATTCAGATTTTAGATTTTGCTTTACAGGATATTGATCATAGTGTAATAACACATCCCAAGGCAGTAGAATACCGTCGCCTGATTGATTATTTCTCGTCGAGAGCCCCACCCTATTTTTCCTAGTTGTAGCTAAAATATTTTAGCTAAGATTATTTCTGCCACAGATTTTTTCCGATCTGTACTTATTGTTACGTGGATATTTTTGCTTCAAACAGAGGCAAATATTTTAATCAATAGGTTCTTTTACCTTTTTACCGATTTTATGTTAGTTAACCATTTTATTTCATGGAAAATAAATTTTTATATTTCCATTAAGCCTTGTCAATTAATAGGGTTAAGTTTTCTATTATTTCCCATTGCCTTCAATGCGCAGGAAGCTGAAAAAGATTCGATTTCAGCAACCATCCAGACGGTAGAGATCATCGGAAGGAGTTCTCAGGATTATGTTGCCGACTATTCATTTGCTGCTACAAAGATCGCAATGAAGAATAAATATCTGCCCCTCACTTTAAACACCGTTACTAAAGAATTGATCAATGACAGACAAGCCTTCAGATTGGGAGATGTTCTTAAAAATGTGGCCGGTGTTTCCAATGCAAGTTTTTATAATCAGTACAGCATTCGTGGGATCAGCCAGAATGAGGAAGGACAGATCATCAATGGAATGCGTACCAGACAATATTATTTTTTGCAGCCGATGACGTCCCACATTGAGCGGGTAGAAGTTTTCAAAGGGCCGGCAAGCATTACCATGTCGAGTGTTGATCCGGGAGGGACGATCAATATGGTGACCAAAAAACCACTGCTCAACCACCGGTACGAAGTAAGTTTATCGGGTGGAAGCTTTGATACGTATCGCCTGACCACGGATCTTACCGGTCCGTTAAATAAAAGCAAAACACTATTATATCGTTTCAACGGCGCGCATCAGGATGGCCAGTCATTTCGGGATAATGTAAATAATAAGGGGTTTTTAATTGTTCCGTCCCTTTCTTTTATCCCCAATGAAAAGACATCGCTCAATGTCGAAATGATCTACAATGAGATGAACGGAAATCTGGATAGAGGTCAACCAATTTTTGGTGCGGTTGCAGGAAAAACAAATCTCAACAGTACACCGATCAGCCTTAATCTTGGTGCCCCAGCAGATTTTTTCAAAACAAAAGATCTTACTTTAATGGGAAGTTTTGCTCATCATTTCAACGATCACGTCACCTTCAATGCCTCCTATATGAAACAGTTCTGGGATGAAAACACCCGTGAAACCAGAACCACCAATTCTTTTGTTCCCGATATCAACAATAAGCCTGTTCCCAATCTTGCGATGATGCAGTATCTAGAGAGGATACAACACTGGGAAGTAGATAATATCAGCGCTTATTTTAATTTCAGCTACAAAACGGGAATATTCAAACACCAGACTTTATTGGGATATGACAGCCACATTTGGGAGAAAAAAAGCGGTGGAAAGCAGGATGCCGCAAGAGGTTTTCTTATGAAAGACGGATCCATCAGTGCATCGTTTAATCCTGTAAATTCTGCACTGTACCAGACAATGACGTACAATGGTATCATTATCCCCAAACCCAACGTCAGTCCTTTTGATCTTACACCAGGTGCTTTAAACCATCAGGGAAATGATTATTCCATAATAAACATTATTAATCCATTACCAACCGCCCTAACCACAACCCATGCTGTCTACGTACAGCATTTGGTTACCTGGAAAAAGTTCAGGCTACTGGCAGGACTGAGACAGGAATGGTTTCAGGATCGAACGAATTATAAAAAACCTGAGGAAAATTCATTTAACAATCAGCAGCTTCTTTACCGTATTGGTTTAACGTACAGCGTCACTGAAAACACCAATATCTACGGAACCTTTCTCACAGGATATCAGCCACAATCCAATACCATTTCACTAATGCCTGGAACTGCATCATTTACCGGGGCAGTCTCTGCTTCGCTATTTAAACCATTGATTTCTGATCTGAAGGAACTGGGTGTCAAAACCAAACTCTTCGGAAAGGTTAATGCCAGTTTTTCAATCTATGAAATTAATCAGAAAAACATTCTGGTCAACGCCAACAATCCTGCAGAACCGGACCAGCTGATCCAGCGTGGAGCTGACCGAAGCCGGGGTTTTGAAACCGAACTGACCGGATATATACTTCCACAATGGCATCTTTATGCCGGATACAGCTACATCGATGCAAAAGTTGTAGATGATTCCAACTCTGCTTTGGTTGGTTTGGCGAAGGAAAATACATCCAAAAACTCTATCAACATCTGGACGAGATATAATTTTTCTGCAATTCGTGCATTAAAAGACTTCGGAATCGGAGCAGGAATTTTATATCAAAGCAAAAAGATCCCGTGGTACACCAGAAGTTTTGAGCTTCCGGCATATACCACTTTGGATGCCGCCCTTTATTATTCCGTTCCGCAAACCAAACTTCAGCTGGCTCTCAACGTCAACAATATGACCAATACAACATATTGGGTGGGAGCACAGAATTATCTAAGGCTTTTTCCTGGTCCCCCAAGAAATTATTTATTTACTGCAACTTATAAACTTTAAATTATGGCTTTTTCAAAACTGAAACTCATCGTACGAAAGACCCGGCAAGATCTCATCAAAAGCAAACAGAACCTGCTGATAGCGATCACAGTAATGCTCTTTTGCTTTTTAAGCATCGGCATCGGGTTTTCCAAATACGGCGAAAATCTATCGAACGTAAAAGAGTACCGCAAGGAAACCCGCGAAAACTGGGAACACAGGCCTGACAAGCATCCGCATAGAATGGCGCATTATGGTTATCTCGTCTTCAGAATCGGTCATCCGTTAAGTATTTTTGACAACGGCCTTGATGATTATCTGGGAAATGTGATATTCCTTGAGGCACACAAACAAAATACAGGCAACCTTTCAGAAGCAGGGAGTTCCGGGATACTGGTGCGTTACGGGACGTTCAGCAGTGCATTTATCCTGCAAAGCATCGTTCCATTGGTCATTATTTTTTTGGGGTTCGGAATTGTTGCCCGTGAAAGAGAAGATGCCACCCTCAAAATTCTGAATGTTCAGGGCGCTTCGCCAAGAGATATTCTTTGGGGCAAAATTCTCGGGCTCTGGCAATTTTCGTTATTGTTTCTAATTCCCGTTATTCCCGTTATTCTTTTTGCAGCGTTGATGTCTGAAACAACTGATTTGGAAGATATCGCAGCAAGGCTGGCGGTCTTATTTCCGACATATATGATCTATTATTTCTTCTTTTGTACTTTAACGGTCATGCTTTCAGCGCTAAGCAAAGCTTCTTCTTCAGCATTGATCAGCCTCATCGGTTTCTGGCTTGTCCTTGTGATCTTTGTGCCGAAAGGGATCCAGTTTGTGGCACAGAACCTCTATCCTACTCCTTCACGAATTGCTTTTGAAACAGAGGTGGAAGAAGATGTATTGAAGGTGGGTGACAGTCACAATCCTGATGACAAGCACTTTAAACACATTAAAGATTCCTTACTGGCAAAGTATAATGTAAAAACAACTGATGAGCTTTCGATCAATTACGGTGGTTTCGTGATGAAAGAAGGTGAGAAGATCAGCTCCAAGATCTATGCAGACCATTTGGAAAAGCTTCAGGTTCAATACGATCAACAACAAAAACTCAACGAGATCTTTGGGTTTATCAATCCTGTAATGGCTATTAAAAACTTGTCTATGACGGCTTCCGGTACAGATTATTTTGCATATCAGCAATTTCAGGAGCAGGCGGAAAAATACCGCTACGACCTGGCCCAAAAGATGAATGATCTGCAGATCGAGAACATCAGCAATTTAAAACCGGCACCGGGGGGAAAACCTGCCGTCATCAGCAAGGACCACTGGAAGAAATTCCCCGATTTTGTATATAAATTAACTCCCCTTAAAGAGAGTCTTCTCCACCAGCTTATGCCTTTTATTGCTATTGTCTTCTGGCTGTTGATTTGTCTGGTGGCGGTTGAATTAGGTGCTAAAAATTTAAAATTAATCTAAATGAATCATTATTTATATAAACAGTTTTACCGAAACAAAGCGTATATCATTTCGTTGGTGATCTTGCTATTTGCGGGTCTAAGTTCTCTTTATACCGGTAAAAAGTTCCTTGACAGAAATGAAGATATTATCGCCAAGAGTGCTTCTTATCAGAATAAAAGTCTGGAAAAAAACATTGCTTTGCACAGCGATGATATTGGCCTGCTGCTGTATTATGTCAAATTTAATCTCGTCAATGAAATGCCCAGGCTTGCCGCATTGAATATTGGTCTAAGAGACATTAATCCTTCTATCCAGGGCGTGACCATCAGAAACCTTGAGGAACAGAAAAACAATTCAGATTTTTTCAATCCTGCGAATGTGGCGGTGGGAAATTTTGATTTTTCTTTTGTTTTGGTTTTTCTTTTTCCGCTTGTTATTATCGCTTTCTGCTACAACCTCATTTCAGAAGATCAGGAAAAAGGGACATGGAAACTGCTCTCGGTACAAAGCAATAACGTGCGTCGCCTCATCGATTATAAAATACTGATCCGTTTAATGGCAGTGACTTTAGTATATTTTATATTGCTTGTCATTGCGCTTTTGTATATTAATATTCCTTTAGATACCGCTTTTATTATCTTCAGTCTATCGGGATTACTCTATATTATTTTCTGGTTTGCGCTTTGCAGATGGATCATCGGCTATCAAAGATCTTCCTCTTGGAATGCCCTCGCTATGGTCATTTTTTGGATGGGCATGAATTTCATTGTTCCAATGACGGGAAATTTGCTGATCCAAAAAATATATCCCGTCAAAGAAGGGCTTAAAGCACAGATCGAACAGCGCGAAGGATATCACAACAAATGGGATGAAGACAAAGCGCCGACAATGAAGAAATTTCACAAGATCTATCCGCAGTTCCGTAAATACAATGCAACTAATGAAAGCGGCTCGTACACGTGGTATTATGCAATGCAGCATCTGGGCGATGTAGAATCCTCAGCATCTTCAAAACAATACCACATTAAGATGGAATGCCGAAATAAGGCAGCAGTGTACCTTGGATACCTTTTACCAAATATCCATACACAATTAGTTCAAAGTAAACTTGCTAAAACAGGAATGGAAAACCAGCTTAATTATGCACAAGGCTTAAAGCAATTCCATGAGGCTCAGCGGTTGTATTTCTATCCCTCTATTTTTGAAAACCAGAATGCCAAGGTCATCGACTGGACCCGTCAGACTGTAAAAACTTTTACAGATCCTGAAAAGATCAGTCTGCTCAAAGTATTTTTGCCGTATTTCATTTTTATTTCTTTATTCATTATCCTTTCACAAATTAAATTCAGAAAGCTATGTTAAAAACCATCAATCTCCATAAAAAGTATAACGACTTTACAGCGCTAAGATCACTTAATCTCGAAATTCAGGAAGGTGAAATATTTGCACTTCTCGGACAGAATGGTGCCGGAAAAAGTACAACAATTAATATTCTTTTAGGCTTGATTCAATCCACATCAGGAGATGCCTTTATTAATAATATTTCAGTCAAGAAAGAACCTCAGAAAATTAAGAAGCATCTGGCTTATATTCCAGAGACCGTATTGCTCTACCCCAATCTTACAGGAATTGAGAATCTTGACTTTTTCTCTAAAATCGCCGGTTTTAAATACTCTAAGAATGAGCTTTCCGAATTGCTGCAACGAACAGGATTACAGGAAGCAGCACACGATAAACTCTTGGGAGGTTATTCCAAAGGAATGCGTCAAAAAGTTGGGATAGCTATTGCTCTGGCCAAGGATGCAAAAGTTCTGCTCCTTGACGAACCGACCAGTGGGCTTGATCCTATTGCTACTGCTGAATTTACTGAAATCATTCGTGAGTTAGGAGAAGAAGGCCGTACCATTTTAATGGCAACGCATGATATCTTCAATGCGGTAAGTGTCGCTACCAACATCGGAATCATGAAGCAGGGAGAATTGGTACAGAATGTACCTTCAAAATCTTTCAGCGCAGAAGAATTACAGGAATTGTATCTAAAAACAATTTAATATATCAGCTATTATGTATTTCGGTATCCCATAACAAATAAGGTTTAAAGAACATTATGCAGAGCTATAATGTTTAAATATTTCTATACATGTAATGATAAAGCCTCAAGACTTTCACAGTAACATAATGAAAATATGCAAATTAGTTTGCCTTGTGAAAGTAAATAAATTTGATTTTATGTAATAAATTTTAATTTCAAAATAAAAAATCATGGAGAGAATTGTTCAACTCACCTGTAACATAATCTTCTTATGATACAGCTTATATCCCTTTTAAAATTTGGATAATAACATTAAAAACAAAATCAAGTTCATCAATAGAGATGCAGTATGGCGGAACCAGATACATCACATTTCCTAATGGGCGCATGACAATTCCCTGCAACAAAAATTCATCATACAGTTTTTTTCCTATCTCATTAAAATAGGAAGTTTGATAATTATTTTTAATTTCCCAAGCTAAAATAGTCCCGGTTTGCCGTACATTCTCAACTTTTGGATGTTCTTTTAAAACATTTGAAAAATTAAAATGTTGCTCCGAAATACGTTGTATATTTCGTTGGGTTTCACTATTTAGTAAGAGTTCCATACTTGCTAACGCCGCAGTACAAGCCAATGGATTTGCGGTAAATGAATGTCCGTGAAATAAAGTTTTATATCAATCATCAGACAAAAAAGCATTGTAAATCTCATTCGAACACGTTGTGATTCCCATCGGCATCGTACCTCCTGTTAAGCCTTTAGAAAAACACATAATATCTGGTGATTCTGAGAGATGATTGGATGCAAATAATTTTCCTGTTCTTCCAAAACCTGTAAAAACCTCATCCTGAATCATCAAGATTTCATTGGCCCTGCAGAATTTCATTAGTCCATTTAAATCTTCAGCATTATACATCAGCATCCCGGCAGCCCCTTGAATAAGCGGTTCGTAAATGAAGCACACAACCTCATCCTGATAACTCGAAATTTGCGATTTCAGATCTTCAATATTTTCTGATGTAGGAATATCAATAAAAATGACTTCAAACAACATCATACAATTTATATTGCTTCGAAATGTATTTTAGTCCGATTCCACCTTTATCTATATCGCTCGAAAATTGAATATTATTTTCAACCGTAATATATTTGCTACCGATAGTAATATTAATATCTAACAGAGATTCTTCTATTGCAATATTATGCTTAAATGCATTTTCTATCAACAGTTGCAGCGTAAGAGGAATAAGCTCATTACTTTCACAATCGCACGTTTTGTTTACTGTAAAAGTAAAAGAGTTTTCAAACCTCATCCTCATCAAAAAGATATACGAATCCAGCGCATCCAATTCTTCTATAACAGAGACTACTGGTTGCCTGGTGAGTGAAAGTACATATCGGTAGGTTTTTGATAAGGCTTTTGTGAACTTGTTAGCATTGTCTTGATTCATATATATCAATGAAGACAGTACATTTAATGAATTGAACAAGAAATGTGGGTTTATCTGTGCTCTCAGCGTTTCGTGCTGAAATAATAATACTTGACGTTTCGCTATTTCAGAATCGGCTATGGCTTTTTGCTCTGACTGAAAGTAGTAAATCAGTTCAAACGATAGTAGAATGGGAATGTTATTGGTCATTGCAAATGCAAATTTAACAAGGAAAGAGGGTAATCCTTCCTCGGAGATCAACAAGACATCATAAATCAAGTAATTGAAAATCAATAATATAATCCAGCATATTACAATCAGACCCGTAATATCGGCCATGATGCGATATAATATATTTTTAGAGTAGGGTAATTGTTTATTCAGGAACTTTAATAAAAAATAATCTGCTATACACATAATAACGATGATCATATAATGCGATAACAGCTGGATATAAAAATTGCTCCATAAATCTTCCTTCATTAAAATAATGCTAAACAGCATTTGACACAAAGCGTAAATCAATGTGGAGAAGAAAAAAATGAGCAGATTTTTTGCACCTATTTTTTTAATTTGAACCATTTTTCAAAAATAAAATTTTCATTTGAGGTTTATGATAAATCTATAACATTTCTGATGAACTTCATTTTAAAGCAGATGAATTTAACTTGCTATGTTGTTTTCTATTAGACGCTTTCAAATCTTGACCTTACGAGATATTGATTATTGTTACTTTCGACATTTCGGATGGCTGCAGGAGCACAACCATTGTAAACGATAACAATTGTAAAGAAATTTTATTCTGATTCGGGAACATTAAAATAGACTAACAAACAATTTATGACCCGATTACCTTAGTTTTCCAACTATTGGTTGAAGCCACCAAATGAAAAAATACTTGTTATAGAACTGCCAATGTCCTATTTAAATTGAGACGCTATTGAATTTATCCATCCAGCATTATCGTCTGTTTCGTATCCTGCTTAATGAAACGGAAGTTATATTTAAATAGGCTGCAATATAATGTTGCGGAATACGCTGAATAATATATGGATGTTTCTTAATAAGCTCTTCGTACCGTTTTTGAGGTGAATTCTTTAAATAGGAAAAAAAAGGTCTTGACTTTGAAGGAGTCGTTGAAATAAATGTTCAACAATATTATCTTTAATATTGGGCAAGCTCATTAATGCTTCTTGAAATTCTTTTTGAGTAATAGTTTGCAAAACACAGGGTTCAAGACTTTCAATACTATATAAACTAGGTTTGTTTGTCATAAAACTTTCAATAGACGACACACCACTGCCTTCAAAGAAAAATTGAGTCGTTATATCTTTTCCGTTATTATTAATCCAAGTTCGTAAACCACCTTTTTCTACGAAAAACATTTTTTTTGAAATTTCACCTTCTTCAAGAAGAGTAGTTTTAGCAGGAATCTCTTATTTGTTTAAATTAGATGACTCAGCATACTCCACTTTTCGTTTCTTTTTTTGCTTCTTTCATTATATCTGGTTTTAATAACATTCAAAAGTTCGAAATTCTTACCAATGTCATTACTCATTTTGAATTATTAGTATTCCTCTATTTTTACAGACTTACTACATTGAACAGTAAAATACACTACTCTGAACTTTCGATTCTGAGTAAACTATAATTTCTCTTCTTTACATTTTTAACCAGGTCCCCAAATTATGTTTCCATGAGAATAGTTTCAGAGTTTAGATTCTCTTTTCCCTTGTAAAAAATATTCATAAAATCACTCCCCCAATTTTCCATCATATCCACAAGAGGTAAAAGCGATTCGCCTACTTCAGTTAAAAAATATTCAACCTTGGGAGGGACTACCGGATAAATAACTTTTCTTACAACACCATATGTCTCCAACTCTTTGAGTTGCAGGTTCAAGACTCTTTTGCTCGCAAGCGGATGTTTCTTCGCAAGCTCACTCGGTCTTCGAATTCCTCGGTTGATGGAATCAATTAGGCATGGCTTCCATTTACCTCCAATAATCTCAAAAGTAATACTAATACCACAGCTAAAATCTTTCGGTATTTTTTTCTCGTACATTGCTATTCTATTTTAAGGAATAAATTTACGATATATTCCGTTTTCAGTATCATAGGGATAATATTGTCCCTATATCAATATTTTTTCACTTATTTTTTCACAGGTATAAGGTCAGTAGATTTGCTCTTAATTAATCATTAAAATTAAAAAAAGATGAAATTATCAAATAGAGACAAAGCTGAGACTATACAAAACAGCATTGAAACTGAAACTTTGGCAGAAATAGGATTAATCAGTCCTACTTCCTATAAACAACACAATCCAAATGTAGCAACGGGCTTACAAGCAATTTTGGGCTTGCATGATCAAATGCCGATGGATAAAGTTTACACCAATGTAGTCCGTAAGTTTCAAGATGGAGATTATGGATTTGTTCACGTAGATTATTTCCTTTTTGAACCCACCGTCGCTTTTGATATACACCGTTTTGAAAACGGAATAAGTATTGAACATTGGGATAATCTTCAAACAAATCCAAAAAAACTGAATAAAAGCGGAAGGTCAATGACCGACGGAAAGACCAAGGCAAAAGATCATCATAAAACGGAGGCTAACAAAGCACTTGTTAAAGACTTTGTTCAAAATGTTCTTATTAATGGGCAAATCGAGTTGGTGTCAAATTATTTCAGGGGAGACGAATTAATCCAACATAATCCAGATATGGGTGACGGGGTAAAAGAATTTCTTAGCGTGTTGGAAGAATGGAACAAGGACGGTAAACCTCAAATTTATAGAAAAATCCATAAAGTGCTTGGAGAGGGAAATTTTGTATTGGTATTAAGTGAAGGTACTTTTAAAGGAGAACACATGGCTTTCTATGATCTTTATAGAATTGAAGAAGATATAATCGTAGAACACTGGGACGTTGTTGAAACAATACCTGAACCCGAAAAACGAAAAAATGATAATGGAAAATTCTAAGAAAGATAGACGCTACAGAATAATCAATACCTTTTTTGTGGTTCTGCCGACAACTTTTGTAATGTCCCTTTTATCAAATGTTACTAATGGGGTTTTATCTGAAAATTGGATCGGTGATCTTTTTAAATCATGGTTTTTTTCATTGCCTATTGTTTACGCTTGCGTACTGCTTCTACTGCCACTAGCCAATAAAATAACGAGTAAGATTTTAGATAGAAAAGTACATTTATAAATATAGCATGTTCCTAAAATTTATCGTTTTGGGAACAAGCTATTTTGTTTTAAAGCTAACGATAATTATAATTAGCAAATAAGGTTAAACAATATATTGTGGAAAGTCTATCCTATCAAATACAATAAGCAATAGGTAAAGTGTGATGTTATCATTATATTTGCCACATAGCAGTTAATAAGTATTAAACGACTTTAGCTTTACTCATTCTCACATCATTATCTTATAAAAATATTTATTAAAATTATCCATATGAAAAAAGCATTATTATTTATTCTAATTGTTTGTAGTATCAATTTAATCCATGCACAAAATGTTAACATTCCTGATGCTAACTTTAAAAACTATTTACTAAGCAATTCAGCAATAAACACTAATGGGGATGGACAGATACAAGTTTCGGAAGCAATAGCATTTAATGGCTCAATATATTGTGGTAATAAGAATATTTCAAATCTTACTGGGATTGAAGCGTTTGTAAACATTACGGAACTATTTTGTTTTTCTAACCAATTAACTACTTTGAATGTGAGCCAAAACACTGCTTTAACTTATTTAACTTGCTCTGGTAATCAGCTGACAAGTCTAAATGTGAAAAACGGCAATAATTCCGCACTATTATGGTTCTATTCAACTGCCAATCCAAATCTTCAGTGTATTCAAATCGACAATACCAATGCAGTAGGAACTAATTGGGCCAAGGATACTACAGCGACTTATAGTTCAAATTGTCAAGCATTTTTAGCCACAGAAGAGGCCGTGAAGAGAAGTATTGCAACTTACCCAAATCCTGTAAAAAACGTACTCCATTTGTCAACAAAGGCTGATGCAGCAGCACTTTACAATATGGTTGGTCAACAATTAGGATCGTATAAAAACGTATCACAAATCGCTATGGAGCATTTTGCTAAAGGTATTTATATTTTGATTCTTTCAGATAAAAATGGAGCGATCATCCAGCAAACTAAAATAGTGAAAGAATAAAAGAATTCAGTTTCGTCACGATCTAAAAAAGAATCATTGTAAAATTCCACTAATAGTGCTTTGCCAAAGAATTGTATCTAAATTATATCTCCATTTTTTCGTTCTTTTGGTTCTCTGATTCGTACCCGTTAACTTTTCTTCTTTCTTTGGATTTTTAAATGTAAATTCAAATTTTCCAAGATCTCTATTGAACGTTGGTATTTCTTTCGTTTGCTTTCGGTATGTCGGTTGCTGTACTCTTAGATAAAATTTTAAATTTATTCAAACCACGCCCTAGGGGTGACTTTTATATGTAATTAATTAAAAGAATTATGTGATTTTGTGTATCTATAATAATACCATACATAAAAAGGCCATACAAAATTAAAACTATCCATAAATTTTAATCATGAGAGTGTATTTAAAGTTCTTGAAATATATTCTGTTGATAAATGCTTTTGTACATAATCCTAATGTATGTAATCTAAATTTGAAGTAACTTTTCTAAGCTGGATACTCAATTTTTATTATGAGATGTTCAAAATAAAGAATTTATCTGAATAATCATACTTTTAAACTGCGCTTTACAAAAAATATCCCCGAATGAAACGGGGATATTTATTATTACTTTAGTTTGAGATAATTTTTAAGTTTTTTATGATAATGGATATACAGATATACCTCCTAACCAGGTTTCCAGAACCTTAATATTTCGCATGTTCATATATTGTTCTGATTGAGTAATAAGTGAAAGCGGGTCCTTCTCTAAAATGACAAAATCTGCAAAGTAGCCAGTTCCTAATGATCCTGCCCATTCATCGGCATAACATTGCCAAGCAGCATCATAGGTGACAGCCACCAATGCCTGTTCCGGAGTTATGCGTTCTGAAGGATTCAGAACTTCTATACCTGCAGTATTTTCTTCCATAATTCTTGTAATAGATTGTTCCATCATTCGCAATGGTCCCAGTGGACTTACCTCATTATCACTATGAAGGGTAATCCTCATCCCGACAGCTAATGTTGAACCACATAGATCAAGCATCTGTGCTTTCTCACCAAATATTACTTCACTAAAAGCATAGCCCCAATATCCTACATGACCAATAAGAAAGCTTGGAGAAACTCCCATTTGCAGCATATTTGTAATCTGTTCTGATGTTAGAAGAGAACAATGTTCGATCCGGTTACGAAGTTCAGGACCTTTATATTGTGCAAGTGCACTCTGATAAGCATTAATTGCAAATGATACAGCTTGGTCGCCGTTAGCATGAACCATCAGGGGCCATCCTTTAACCGCAACAACTGTGTTAATTAATGAATTATAGACAGGCGGTATGGTGGTAGCAGGTATTCCTGCCTGCGGAAAATTAAATATCCCTGTACTATTGGCAGAATTACAAAGATATGGTGTACTTTGGTAACCTGTAAGGCCTTGGTTGGAACCATCAGAAACCACTTTAACATGTCCGTAGTACACAGGTTCATAACCTGTAGGCTGTGTATAGGCTCCCAGATTCTCGACTTCAGACTGATTGGAACAGAGAACTGCTCCTCCCGTACGTACCAATTCCGGATTATTTTGAGCATACGCAGATAGTACCTGCGTAAAATTCGTATTGAGTCCTGCATCATACATAAAAGTAACGCCTCTGGAGTTTGCTAGCTGGAAGAGCTTCGTAAGATTGTCATTAATATTTTCTGCCATCTGGCTTACCTGATCTTTTATTACTTCTAATGCCGGTGACATCTGTAAACTTTCCTGAAGTTGACCTTGGGTAGTATTGATGTAATTTTCAACTGTTTTATACTGTTCCTTTACAGTGGGGCTCTTATCAAATACATATTTTAATCCCGCAGTATTAAGATACATTGTATGCATGGAAGCACTGAGTAACATCATGGCATCATTATTAATGTCATCAAGTATCGTATTAGTTATCGTTTGCAATTCGCTGCCCGACACAAAAGGCATCAGGGAAGGATCTAGACCTTTACCTAAAATAATAAAATCGGGAATGACAGGAAGATGAGTGTTAATCACTTCTTTTATAGAATTTAAATCATATGGCGAACGCAAATTCTGTCCATCAAAAGGACTCACGTCTATCCATTCGGCCATTACAGCCGCTGGAACCATATGAACGTGAGGTTCAATCAGTCCCGGAAGCAAGGTTTGACCATCTTTTAATCTTTTACTTTGAAACGAAGGGTATTTCTGAGTCATAAATTCTCTAACCGTTTCCTCATTGCCGGTTATTACTACGTGCCCATCTGCTATACCTATCGCATCGACTGTATCCGTTGATCCGCTAATCATTGGCCGGATAATACCGCCGTTGATCATAAGTGCCAGTGATGATTTTGAAGTAGCTTGGGGCGCTGAAGCTTTCATTTTTTCCAGCTTTTCAGTGCTGAAAAGTTCTTCTTTAAGAATTTCTATTACAGGATTGTTGCATGCACAGTGTGTGCAGCCATGATGAGCGTGATGCTTTTCCATAGGAATGTGATTTGGTTATTAGTTTTTAATAATTCAATTATTATGGATAAAAATATACAAAAAAACATTTCTAACCAATAGTAAATCTAAAAATATGATTAATAATTCACAATTTTATATTTCTATGTTGTCCAATATGGTAAACTTTCAAAAACATACTCATTATATTTAGTTTAAGACATAATTGTATGCTACATTAGCCCAAAAAACTTCATCTCCAGCGTTGTTCATATTTTCAGGATTGCTGGCCGTTGTTGATGGGAAAATATTACTATAATTAAGAATCCCAAATTGTGTTGTTTTTGAAAGAAATAATGCTTGAGAACTATCTGCCAGAATTTTTTTAAATACTTAAAAACTCTTGAATTTTAATGAAGATGTGGCCTTATCAAAATTCCCTAAATACTCAGTATTGCTATTTTCTTTGATGCCAACAGAATCAATCTTGAAAGTAATATTGTATTTCAGATGTGAAGACTTTTCCATCATTAATTTCATGCTCATCTTGAAGGATCTTTGTAACGTGCCCAGTAATCCTGAATATAACTTCCATCAACGCTTATTGAAATTGCCTGAAGGTTCTTTATATAAATTAACATTATTTACTACATATTTTTTAAAAGCCATGTTATAAACTTTGATGTGCGTTTTCGTTCTTTCTACAAATGTTTATAAGTGATTCCCTCTTGGACAACGATACTATATGTACTCTCAGGTTTCATAACCACGAGTAACTCAAATTTATCAGTTCCCTATTAAGGCCAATTCCTTCCAAATACTTCCCCAAGTTACCATTCTTTTTTTCATTCAATCAATCCTGCTACATTCGATGTCAAATACATAATTAACATCATGGAAGATATTACAAACATTGAAAATCCCGATCCTTCTTTAATTAATATTCTGCTTGTTTTAAACCCTAAAACCAATAAGATTGAAGCAGTTAAGACTATTGATACAAAGGGCGATTTGAAAACAGTTCCCAATACCGAAAGAAATCGAAATCAATTTTTGAAAATTGATAAGCAGGGCGATCTGTTCTCTAACTTTTTCTCCAACTTTTTAAGCCAACTTAAAAATCCTTCTTTATTCAACTTTTTTAAAATCCCTCTCAACGAATCGAAAAAAATCGGAAAACAGATTCAACATCATCTTGAGAATCCAAGCACGGAAGGTGAAGAATTTCTGAATACCTACAAAGTTCTAAAACAAAATACCAACATTATGAGTACTACCCCATTATCAGAAAAAGAATACCAATATTCTGCTGATCAGATTGACTGGAATATCATGTCGAAATTTGGCTTAACACAAGAAAAGCTAGAAAAAGTGAATGCATTAGATCCCTTATTAAAAGGATTTAAAACCAATGGTCTCGTTCCAGTTACCATCAAGCTAGGAAATACCGTTACAAGAATTGATGCCCGCCTTTCTCTACAGACCAATGACATAGGTGAAGTACTTGTCAATCTGCACGGAATAAGAAAAGAGCCCAATTTCAACTTTAAATTCCTAGGTCATGAATTTACCGCTGAAGACAAGAAAAATTTGATGGATACCGGAAACATGGGAAGGATTGTGGATCTTGTAAACCCTAAAACAGATGAGATTATCCCATCCATCATCAGCCGTGACAAACTAACCAATGAGCTCATCGCTTACCGTGCAGAGTATATGAAGATTCCTGACGAAATTAAGGGAATAAAACTGGATGATTCTCAAAAGCAAACATTGCAGGAAGGCAAACCACTTTATCTTGAAGGAATGATTTCTGCAAAAGGAGAACCATTTGATGCAACTGTACAGTTTAATGCGGATAAAAAATATGTTGAGTTTCTATTCGATAACAGTGCTCACCATCAACATTCACAAAGCACGCAGCAAAATCAAACTCCATCTTCTGAGATCCCCCGAACCTTTAGAGGAAAAAATCTGACTGATGAACAGTACGATCAGTTCAAAGCGGGTAAGACCGTTTACATCGATGGTCTTCTCGATAAGAAAGATCAAAAATACCAGGGTTATATCACCTTAAATAAAGAATCAGGCAAAATTGATTTTTCCTTTCAAAATCCTAACAAAGTTAAAGAACAAGCACAACCGACAGATGCTCACAAAACACAGGTTGCGGTCAATTCAGAAGGGAAAACCAATGAGGCGACAAAGAAAATCAAGGAGCCTCTACAGTCAAGACAGCAAGCACCCAAAAATAAAAAACAGCAGGAATCTCAGGAAAAACCGAAAGCACCTACTAAAAATAGAGGACGAAAAATATAAGACTTCAATCTACAGTGAATTTTAACCAAGTTAAAATAATCAATAAAAATCTATTATGAAACTGGTACTAGCAGAAAAACCAAGCGTTGCAAGAGAAATCGCGCATTTATTAGGTGCTTCGGAAAAAAGAGAAGGTTATCTTGAAGGCAACGAGCACATGGTAACATGGGCTTTCGGACACTTAGTTGGATTAGGGATGCCTGAAGATTATGGAATTTCGGGATTTCAAAAAGAAGTTCTTCCGATATTGCCTAAACCCTATATGCTCACTGTTCGTAAGCTTAAAAGAGAGAAAGGATACATTAGTGATCCTTTAGCATTAAAGCAACTGAAAGTCATCAAGAAACTTTTCGATGTTTGTGACAGCATCATTGTAGCTACAGACGCAGGACGAGAGGGCGAACTGATCTTCCGGTATATTTATGATTACCTCAAATGCACCAAACCATTTGAACGGTTATGGATCAGTTCACTCACTGAAAATGCAATCAAAAAAGGATTTGAAAATTTAAAACCGGGAAATCAGTTTGATAGTTTATTTCAGGCAGCTCAGAGCAGAAGCCGTGCGGACTGGTTGGTAGGGATTAATGCGACGCAGGCTCTAACTGCAGTTGCCGGTGATGGAATTTATTCTTTAGGCAGAGTGCAGACCCCGACATTGGAACTGATTTGCAGACGATACCTGGAAAATAAAAATTTCGAAGTTGAGAAATACTGGCAGATCGAACTAATACACACCAAGGATTTTGTTGAATTTACAAGTGTCTCACAAATCAAAGTGAACGGTCAACAACAGGCAGAGGATATCTTAAAAGCTATTGAAAGAAATACCAATACAGTATCTATTACAAAGGTAGAGAGAAAGAACATAACGGATCAAGCTCCTTTGCTCTTTGATCTTACCGGCCTGCAAAAGGAAGCCAATAAAAAACTGAACTTTTCTGCGGAAGAAACATTAAATATTGCCCAAAGTTTATATGAAAAGAAATTCATCACCTATCCGCGAACAGGCAGCAAATACATTCCTGAAGATGTATGGGCTGAGATTCCCGATCATATCAGAACTTTACAGAAAAAAGAATCCATGAAACAGAAAGTCAGTCAGATAAAATGGGGAAATTTTAACAAGCGTATTGTCAATAATCTTGGAGTTACCGATCACCATGGATTGCTTACTACTGAAAAACTTCCTTCCGCACTATCTGTAAAGGAAAACGCTGTATATGACATGATCGCTTTTCGATTACTGGAAGCTGTTTCGCAACCTTGTTTAAAGGAAATCACCGATATTACCCTTCAGGCTTTGCACTACGATTTTGTAGTAAAAGGATGCAAGTTTGTAGAAATAGGCTGGCGTTCCATTCAGGGAAATTCTTCTGACACTTTAGAACACCTTCAGGAGCTTCCTGAATTAAAAGAAGGTACTGAACTTAAATTAAAATCTCCTAAAATATTGGAGAAGCAGACCCAACCTCCGGTTTTTTACACCGAGGCTGGATTACTTTCAGCCATGGAAAATGCCGGAAAACAACTAGAAAATAAGAAAGAACAACAAGTCTTAAAAAACATTGGAATCGGTACATCGGCGACACGGGCTTCTGTCATTGAGACTTTGTTCAGCAGAAATTACATTAATCGGGAAAAGAAATCATTGATTCCGACTGAAAAGGGATTACAGGTTTATCATTTCATTAAGGATAAAAAAATTGCCAATGTAGAAATGACCGCTGAATGGGAATTGTCCATGCAAAAGATAGAAAGCAATGAACTCAATGCCTTAGATTTCCAAGAACAAATAGAGATCTATACCGCTTCGATTACCGATGAATTATTACAGGCAACCATTGAAAGAGAAAACCTTCCAAAACTTCAATGTCCCAAATGCAATACTCATCAGCTGATCATCCGTGACAAAATCGTGAAATGTCCTGACCAGGTCTGCAATTGGATTCAATTTAGAAATGTATGCGGAATTCAGTTAAAAACAACCGATATCGAAGCTCTTATCAATATAGGCAAAACCTCTTTAATTAAGGGGATGAAAAGCAAAAACGGAAAAAGATTTAATGCTTACATGGTCTTGAATAACAAAGCTGAAAGTTCATTTGAATTTGAAAAATAAATTCTGATTCATTAGTTAAAAGACTGCCTGAACTCCAAAGGGGTCAGCTTGGTCTTGCTCTTGAACAATCTGGTAAAAGACTGCGGATAGTTAAATCCCAGATGGTAGGCAATTTCAGATACTGAGAGCTGCGTGGTAGACAATATTTCTTTTGCAGTATCAATTAATCTATTATGAATATGCTGCTGTGTATTCAACCCTGTCAATGAGCGGAGCACATCACTTAAATAATTGGCGGAAACGTTAAGCTGTTCTGCAACATTTTGTACCGAAGGCATTCCGTTTTGCAAATCGTGGTCTGAACTAAAATAGGAATCCAGTACCACTTCGAACTGCTGGACAAGATCATCATTGACCGCTTTATACGTGATAAACTGCCGTTTGTAAAATCGGCTGCTGTAATTGAGAAGCAGTTCGATCTGTGAAATAATGACATCCTGACTGAAGTCGTCTACCCTGCTGTTGAGTTCCTCGTCAATAATTTTAAATACAGAAAAAAGGGTTTCTTTTTCCTTTTCAGAGAGATGAAGAGCTTCATCAGCTGTATATGAGAAAAATCCATACTGCCTTATTTTTTTAGATACAGGATACGAAAGGAAAAAATCAGGGTGAATCAGCAGAAGACAGCCTTTGCCTTTATTGCCTTTCGGTTTTTCAAAAAGTTGTCCTGGAGCTGTAAACACCAACCCGCCTTCTCCAAAGTCGTAATGATGCTGACCATACTTAGCTTTTCCGATGTTATCCTTATAGGCGATTTTATAGAAATCTAAAACCAGAAATTCGGGCAATGTTTCCTCCGGCATTTTCATATTCTCCAGACGGATAAAGCTGACCAGCGGGTGCTCAGGCTTTGGCAATGCAAACATCACATGAAACTCAGATAAAGAACTGAATTTATGGATCTTGTTTTGTTTACTTCTCATTTTCACATCTAATTAAATGTTGGATACAACGTCCGGAATTATATATCCAAATGTTATATCCAACAAAAATAACAAATTAATTACCAAGGTGTTTCGCCTGTTTCAGGGTTATGTTCTTCACTGATAAACTTTCCGGTCGGTCCTTCTGCTCCTATCATCGCATATTTTGCAATGCGCATTCCGCCTTCCTCAACGGTGCCCGTCCCTCTGTGACCGTTAAAATCAGTCGCCACAAATCCCGGACAAACTGCATTAATTCTGAATGGCCAATCACGAAGTTCATACGCCAGATTGATGGTGTACATATTCATCGCAGCTTTTGATGCAGTATACAAAGCGGCTTTGTGGCTGTAATATTTCCAGCTCGGATCGCAGTGCAAAGTGAGTGAGCATCCGCTTGAAGAGACATTGACGATTCTTGGTTCATTTGACTTTTTAAGCATATCTATAAAAGCCTGCGTTACTCTTACAACTCCGTAAAGATTCGTATCCATTACATTATGAAAAGCTTCAGCCGAAGCTTCCAGAGCGGCTTGAGGAAATCCGCCATTGATTCCTGCATTATTAATAAGAACGTCCAATCTCTCGGTTTTACTTTCAATCTCAAGTTTTGCGTTTTCTACAGATGCCATATCGGTAACGTCAAGCTGAATGGCTTCTGCATTTTCAAATCCTGCTTCGTGAAGCTGTTGGACAGCCAATTTTCCGTTTTCGAGATTTCGGCTTCCTATGAAAACAAAGTAACCGTTTTCCAAAAGCTGTTTAGCTGTTTCGAAGCCAATTCCTTTGTTAGCTCCTGTGATGAGTGCATTTTTCATTGTATTAAATATTTTGATTGTTATAGACTTCAGCGAATTCTTTGGCAAAATCATTGAGTTTTGTTTCGCCTAGCTCAGGTTTATGTAAATAAAAATCTTCATACAGACTGCCGTTTCCCTGTGCCTGTTGCATGGCTACCATTCCTTTAGCAATCCATTCATTGATTCCAGCGGAAAGCATCTGATCTAATAATTCTTCTGATGAAATCACTTTCCACTGCAAATCATTGTTCCCGGTCGCCTGACCCAAAGCCTGCGCTATTTCATTGGGAGAAACCTCATCACTTGCAACGTATTGGACTGTTCTCCCACTAAAAGGCTGTTCCATTTCGTAAGCAATTGTTGAGGCAATATCATAGGGAGACACCCAAGGTTCTTTCCGATTACCACCATAGCTTTGAATGATGGCACCCTGAGACCTGATCATCGGCAGCCATCGGTATACGTTGCTGAAAAAACCAACAGGTCGTATAAACTTGAATGATACATTTTCAGAAAGTGTTCGCAGGATATTTTCAACGTAGTGATGAACAAGCAAACTTCCGGTTCCCTGATCAGAATGCGCACCGATGCTGCTGAGATGAATAATTTTGGTGACCCCGGACTTTTGAACAGCCTCCACATAATTATTGGCTATTTTTTTAAATTCATCCATAAAGTCTATATCCTTGTCAAAGAGACTTCCTATTCCTTCCCAGGCTTCCATCAGGTATATAGCATCAGCGCCTGTAAATGTTTCAGCTAAAAATTCTGCATCCTTAATACTTCCAATTGCAGGGATTGCTCCCAACGCCTTTATTTCAGATATTCTTTCAGGCGTGCTGCTGATCACAGTGACCTGATGCCCTTTTTCAATTAACAATTTAGTGAGGGGTTTTCCGATGTTCCCTAAAGAACCTGTAATTACGATGTTCATTGTACTTATTTTTTATGAGTACAAAATTGCACCAACCTTAAAAAACAGGAATAACAAAATCAAGGCATGTGTTAACAGAAACGTGGGGAAAAAGTAGAATGCATCTAAAATTTATTTGATCGAATTAGCTATGATTAAGCAAATGTTGTAAATCAGGATCATTTTTAATACGCTCCATTTCACTTTCAATGACGATGACAATGTCCTTTTTAATTTGCTTATAATTTGATTCAATATCCATTTTCATAGTATCCTCACCTTCTTCATTGACAAACGATACAATATCCGGTATTTTCTGATAGGCTTTTGTTTCTGAAGCCTCTCTCTCATTATCCACCACAATCTCAGCATGAAACATTTTCTGTTCAATCCTCTCATCAAAATTATCGGACACCGCACCCACAAAAATTCCCTGTGTCAAAGTAGAAATCTTAGACACTGGAATCAGACTGTCCAACTGTGTCGAAATAGATGTCGAAGTATCATTTTTATTAATCGTCATACTTTGCCTTTTTTGCAGAACTTTTCCAAATCTTTCTGATAGACTTTTTGCGGTCTCACCAACAACCTGTCCACTAAAAATATTGCCCACTGTATTCTGGATCACCTTACTTTCCTTGTCTCCATAATCTCTAGTCAACTGAGAAAAATCCTGAAATCCCAGACATACTGCTACTTTATTACTCCTTGCGGTTGCAATCAGATTATCCAGTCCTCTGAAATAAATGGTGGGTAACTCATCAATGATCACCGAACTCTTTAATTGTCCTTTCTTATTGATCAGTTTTACAATCCTCGAATTGTATAATCCTAATGCTGCAGAATAAATATTCTGCCTGTCCGGATTGTTGCCCACACATAATATTTTGGGTTCTTTAGGGTTGTTAATATCCAAAGAAAAATCATCACCGGTCATCACCCAGTACAGCTGTGGAGAAATCATTCGCGATAAAGGAATTTTAGCAGAAGCAATCTGTCCTTGTAACTGATCCTGTGCTCCTCCCTGCCATGCATCCATAAACGGAGAAAGATAATTTTCCAAATCAGGATACGAAGTCAATATGGTAAATACATCAGAATACTTCTTGTTCAGCAGTTCGATGGCGTGTGGGAATGTACAGTATTTCCCATTTTCAAAAATCTTTAAAAACCAGATAATAGCAGCTAAAAGAATAATCGGTGATTCGACAAAAAAATCCCCTTGCTTCTGGATCCAACTCCGATTCAGGTTTAACATTATAGTATATGCTGCTTCATACGCATCAGAAATATCTGTCATAAAATCAGGATTGAGCGGATTACAGCGATGGCTTTTTCTCGGATCATCAAAATTAATCACATAAAACTGTGGTTGTACTTTGTATCCATTACTGTGCTTTAGAAGATGATTGTAAGCAATTGTTGAAAGATCATCAAACTTAAAATCGTAGATGTACATGGAGAATCCTTTTTCAATATGCTGCTTGATATAATTGTTGACAATTGCATAAGACTTTCCTGATCCGGGTGTACCTAAGACAATGGTTGCTCTAAATGGATTAACAACATTGATAAATCCATCATTCCATTTCCCTTTATAATAAAACTTTGTCGGCAGATTGACCGAATATTCATTCTCCATCAATTTAGTTTCCTGCATGAAGCTTTCATTCTCATTATTGAAAACATCATCCATCAGCTTGTTGGATAAAAGCCTGCTCATCCATAAACCCGCCATAAGTAAGATAATATATCCTACTGAAAGAGAAAAAATATAAAAGAGATGACCGAGAATAGGTGCGTGTAACAAAGGGTAATTAAGAAAATATAAGATAAGACCTGTACCCATAGCCAGATTGATTTTAGACCAGGTAATTTTTTCATTTTTAACACCTTTAGTTCCCAAACAGCTTAAAGCCAGCAAGACCAATGCAAACATCTTCGTATAAATGGGATGAGAAAAAAAACCGGCAGTTTTTTGGAAATTATACAGCATTTTGTTGATGATCTGTAGCGTCCATCCCCTATGAAGAAAAAATCCATAGCAGTACCAATAGAAATGCATCAGAATTATCAATATACTGACCGCTCTCATAAACGCCATGATCTTGGCCAAACCCCTTAAGTCGTCTTCCCCCTGCATAAATTAATTATTTGAATAAGAAATAGAGCGAATATAAATCCTCTACGATGTCATTCTCCTAAACAGAAGTTACCGTCTTTAATTGGCTTCATTTGGCACTCATCAAAATATATATTTTGCAAGCGATGTTATAGATCGTTTTAGGAAGATTGATTAAATTTGTTTGTTTAAGAAAAGTATGATGGAACCAACACAAACTAGCTACAATGAACTGTTGAACACGATCGGATCAACGATTGAGACTGCAAGACAGAATGCTGTCAAAGCCGTAAATCGTGAGCTTGTCAAAGCGAATTGGGAAATTGGCAGGCACATCGTGGAGTTTGAACAGTTGGGAGAGGAACGTGCAGAGTACGGAAGTAACTTATTGTCAAACCTTTCCAAAGATTTAAAGCAGCGTTTTGGAAAAGGATTTGGCAGGCGGAACATTCTTGATATGCGCAGATTTTATTTAGCCTATCAAAAATGGCAGGCAGTGCCTGCCAAATTAAGCTGGACTCACATCGTCACCTTGCTGGGGGTATCAGATGATCATGCAAGAAAATTTTATGAGAAGCAAACCGTTCTAGAAAACTGGGGCTACCGGGAACTGGACCGACAAATTAACTCAGCCCTCTTTGAGCGGTTGGCATTAAGTAAGGATAAAAAAGGAGTCCTTCAATTAGCCGAAAAAGGACATATTATCACCAACTCAGCTGAAGCGATAAAAGACCCCTATGTTTTAGATTTTCTTAAACTACCACAGAGTCATCAGGTAACGGAGAAGGCTCTGGAACAAAAAATCATTGATAACCTGCAGATGTTCCTTCTTGAACTGGGAAAAGGTTTTGCCTTTGTGGGAAGACAATACAAAATATCGCTTCGCAACAGACATTTTTACATTGATCTTGTTTTCTACCACCGAATTCTCAAATGCTTTGTATTGATCGATTTAAAAATAAAAGAGGTTGAACACAATGATATCGGACAGATGAATCTTTATCTCAATTACTTTAAAGCTGAAGAAAATGTAGAAGATGACAATGAGCCTATCGGAATTATCCTTTCTGCAGAGAAAGATGAAGTATTGGTAGAATATGCTACAGGTGGAATCTCCAACAAAATCTTTGTTTCAAAATACCAATTATATTTGCCTGATAAAAAAGAACTTCAAAACAAAGTCCAGGCAATTTTACAAAAGGAAAGCTAAAACTTATCGCTTTCTTTTTCTTCTTTTTTTCATTTGATGAGCAAAGTCCTGCTCTTCATAATCTTCTCCAGATGTAAAAGAAAATAAGTCTCCAACAGCAGACAGCAAGCCTTCGTCATATTGAGTAGCAGTTTGTCCAATGTCTAAAAATCCGAACAAATGATGAGGAGGTTCCGAGTATAGATCTTTTCCTTGATCTTCATTTGGTTTTTCTGCTTTTTGACGTAAAGATGTTAGATCATTTACTCCACCTTTGTCAGCTGCAGTGTTCCATCTCTCATTAAAAGAATTGGAAGAAAATATTTTTCCGAGACTTGATCCATTCCATACTGTTTTAGAATGATGATCAATAAAAGTAATTCCATACATTAAACCGCTATTGTTTCGCCTCACTACGGTATTGATTCCCTGACCTTTCAAATAAATTTTAAAATCCTCTTCATTTGCTGTCGACGTCATCGCAGTTAAGACAGCAGCAATCAATTTGTTTTTAGAGCCATCATCTTTTAAATCATTCCTGCATTTTTCAAAGTACTTTTCAAGAGATTTAATACCCGCATCCTTTCCGAACAACGATGCTTTAAAAGGATGTCCTACTTTTTCACCATCCTTGTCCAAGGTAAAATACAGCAGCCCTTTTCGCATCATTCCACCCAACTCTCCTTCTACTTTTTCACTTGTCAAATTAAACAAAGAAAGGAGTGCATTATATTCCCCCAATGTCCGGAATCTGTAATATTTAGGAAGATGACGGATGACTGAAGCAATTTGACTTTTGACATCACCTATCTGATAGTCAACAGGATTAAAAATAGTTTTCTTATTCTTCCCACCGCTATCCATTGCAGGTAGCAGTCCATATTTCTTTTCTAATGCTCTGCAAACCTCCATCGACTTTCTTCTTTCAAACCGGTCTGAAATCTTTTTTCCATCTTCATCTACGCACACTGAAACAATATGAATATGAGTGCGATCAATATCTGTATGCTTAAAAACAACAAAAGGTTGCTGTCCATATCCCATCTCCTTCATATAATCCTGCGCCAGCTGAATAAATCTTTCATCACTGACCTCATCATTCGGATCAGGATTAAGAGAGATATGCAGCGTATGCTTTTCAGTATTGCGGTTAACTGCCAAATAAGGTTCAAAAGACTGAGCTAATTGACCGACAGAATATTGCCCGGAAGGCGTTTCAATGATCTTATTGGTAAACAAAATCTTCCCTTTTTCCTTCTCAATTTTGATATTATTGTAGGCTAATGCTCCGTACAGATCACTGCTCCTTCCTAACTTTGCAATCATTGTCTTAGTGCTTTTTAATATGCTGTTGATTAAACTTCTCTGTAATCTCAATGATTTTTTTGCATAAAACTGCGAGTTCTGCAGTTTGCTTTTCCAGTTTGTACAGAAATGCAGCAGCTTTACGATCAGAAAACTGGGTGTATAATAACTTTACCACTTGGTTATAATTGACCCCAACAGCACGAAACTGGGAATAAAAAGATGTCAAACGCATGTAAAAATCCACAGCGCCCTTGTCAATTTTGACCGTTTTAATTTCTTTCGAAAACAATACAGAGACAATAAACTTCGCTTTATTAGAAAGTCCTGATTCCTCAAAAAGACTTAGTAATTTATCATTTTCGTCATCATTTAATCGAAATACATAACGATGGTTACTGGGATTCGATTTAGGTTTCCGGCCCACTTTCTTTCTGTAATTATTATTTTGATCACTCATTACTTTTCCATTTTTTAATTTATAAACCTCGACTTCGGAGAGTGTTTTCAAGCTTCCCGGCAGGGCAAGTTGTTTTGAGGCACAAAAAACAGTTATGAGGCACTCAAAACACAACTTGCCGTGTTCCGATGAACACAGAATCCTCCCTTTAGGTCGGATTGGATGCGGAGGATTCAATCTGCATAGAAAAATTTGATTTACAGCGGAGTACTTAACAAGACCTACAAAACCACCTTTTCAAACATCCATTACAAAGTAAGGGAGTGATCATTCAATGATAAAACAATATTAAAAGCCAAGGAGAACCTCTTAACGACAATATCAACCTCAATTTCAGAAGAACTTATATATCTGCATTTCTTTGTATTTACAAAACGATGCACAAATGTCATCAGGTACTTAGGTAACAACTTGAGTACACCAATGTGTAGAAATGGACATATATCGTAATGTGCACGCATCAATACTTGACTTTGTATATAGGAACTTGATGATGTAAAGAAGCAGTAATGTATTTCATTAAGGATCAACAGATTTATTCTTGTGAAATCATAAGTATATAAGAAGCACAGTAAAGAGTTTGTTAAGTAGCTGAATGAATACAATGTTCTTTAATCACCTGCAAATAAAAGTGCATAATGAGTTATCTACAAAACAATAAACAGCAATACAAATTTAAATACTTACCCATTTATGGAATCAAAAATCAAAACAAAATTCATTGCCTTCTCTTCCCAAAAAGGAGGTGTCGGAAAAAGCACGTTTACAACTTTGGCTGCAAGTATCTTGCATTATCGTCTTGGGTATAATGTAGCGGTATTTGATGCGGATTTTCCCCAGCACAGTCTTATGAAAATGAAATCCAGAGACCTAACGATGATTATGGAAAATAATTCATTAAAAAAATTAGCCTACAAACAATTTAGCACGATTAATAAAAAAGCGTATCCTATTGTTCAGATGAGAGCCGATGGTATTTTGGAGACTGCAGAAGAATTTACTTCGAACTCAGAAATACCTATTGACCTTATCTTCTTTGATCTTCCGGGAACTGTCAATACTCCAGGCATCTTAAAAGCACTGGCAGGAATGCATCATATTTTCACTCCCATTACCGCAGACCGTGTTGTTATGGAAAGTACCCTCATTTTCACACAACTATTACAGGATGTGATCATGCAAAAAGGAGAAACTTCGATTGAAACGATTCACTTATTTTGGAATCAGGTAGACGGACGGGAGAGCACCCCTTTATATGAAATTTACAATCAGCTTATCAATCAATTAGGATTAAGCTTAATGCAGAGCAAAATCAAGAGCAGTACCCGTTTCAGAAAAGATAGTGAAATCGAAAGTAAAACCGTCTTCCGTTCTACACTTCTTCCAGCTGACGAAAAATTAATGAAAATCTGTCAGCTTGATTTATTTATCAATGAGTTTCTAAAAATTATAAAATTACCAGCAAATGGAAAAAAATAACAGAAAAACAACCCCTGATATTGATGAGGAATTAATGATGAATCTGATGGTTGATGGCGTGAAAAAAGAGGGTCTAAGCCTTCTTTCTTCTCAGCAAGACAAAAATGAGAATATCATCAAAGAAGAAGCCTCAAAAGAGAAACCAATTGTTAAAGATAAACCAAGAATAAAAAAAATATCGGAATTGAATTATGAAGATATCTTTCTAAAAAAAAGTGATACCAATGCACGTGACGGAAAAACCGTTTACATCAGGCCCGATTTCCACGACAGGCTTTCCCGTATTGTACAGGTAATCGGGGAAGATAAAATATCCATCTACGCCTACCTTGATAATCTATTGCAATACCATTTTGAGGAATTCGGCGAGCAGATTATCAAGAGTTATAACAATAAATACAAACCTATTTTATAAACTATGGAAACCGCAATATTAATATGTCTACTGATTTTAATCTGTCTTCTTTTGCATGATAAAATGGGCACAAAAAAGAAATTCAATAAGGTATTGACAGAAAATCAACACAGCCCTATTCCCTCAACTATTGTCGGAAAAACTAAACCTGTTGAAAGAAAATCGGTTCCAATATATTCCACTAAAAGCCAGAGTCATGAACTACCAATCAATCTTATTAGTTTAGACATAGAATTTGACGAAAATGAAAATATTGATCAGCAAATTCTGCAGGAAGAACCGGATAAAGGTTTCAGCAATCAGCCTGATTTTGAAGAAGAGGAAGAAGAATGGAAAAAGTATAGGACACCGGGAGAGAATAACGGTTTAGCCTACGGCGTAAACTTTGAGGAATTAAGTTCTGTGGAGTTTTTCTTGAAAAACGACGAGCATTGTGAGTCCTTTCAAAAGAAAACAGTTACAGCTATAGTCCAAAAATTATATGGAACCGAATTGTTCAGTCTACTCGAAAATTCTATTGATGGAGCTTCTCAAAAAATAGCAGAGCTGTTGGACAACAGTTTAAATACTGACACTCAAGACGGTTCTTCCAATTTGCAAAAAGGTGATTTTGATGAATTTGATATTGGAAAATATATCTAAAAATTTTAACATAAAAATAACTTTATTTAAGGATACATTGTATTTTTTTGGTTTGCTTATTGCTTCAAAAAGGAACGATTCTCATGTTTAATTGAGTTTTCATGGTTATTAGTTTTTACCCAGCATTCAGCTGGGTTTTTTTATGCCTGTAATTGAATCTTATAAAGCAGCAAACTTAAGTTTAAAATCGTCTTTAAAAATTCAGCAGAAGCAACGTAAAGCCAATGTCTCTCAGATCATTCCACTTTTAGACACTACTTTATTACTGCCCATACATTTGTTTCCGGAAGCTGCAAAGCGCAGTTTTCTCTAACTCAAAAATGTATCAATCATGCAAAAACTAAAAAACAAATTCCTTACAGTTTGTTTGCTTGTAGGAAGTTTTACGCCAGTCTTTTCTCAAGGAAACGGCACGGCCGGAATTAATGAAGCCACTCAAATGGTTACTTCTTATTTCGAGCCGGCAACCCAACTCATCTATGCGATCGGAGCCGTCGTCGGACTCATTGGCGGTGTCAAGGTTTATAATAAGTTCAGTAGCGGCGACCCTGACACCAGTAAAACTGCTGCAAGCTGGTTCGGCGCCTGTATCTTCCTGATTGTAGCCGCTACCATCCTCCGTTCATTCTTCCTTTAAAAATAAATGTTATGAATACTTATCATATCAACAAAGGAATCGGAAGGACTGTTGAGTTCAAAGGACTGAAAGCGCAGTACGTGTTCATCTTTGCAGGAGGATTACTCGGGCTTCTGGTCTTGGTCATGATTCTTTACATGGCAGGAGTTAATACTTACATCTGTTTATCCATTGGAGGACTGACCGGAAGTTTTCTGATCTGGCAGACTTTCTCACTCAACAGAAAATATGGAGAACACGGATTGATGAAACTGGGTGCAAACAAAAAGCATCCTAAATACATCATCAGCCGAAAGTTAATCTTCAGATATCTAAAATCCAACGCCAAAAAAGTTGCATTATGAGAAATCAATCGAAAGCAGCTACTTTGGAAAGTAAGTTTCCCCTGCTGGCAGTAGAAGAAAGCTGTATTATATCAAAAGATGCTGATGTTACGGTTTGTTTTAAAGTAAGCCTTCCGGAATTATTTACCGTTGCTTCCTCTGAATATGAAGCCATTCATTCAGCTTGGTTTAAAGCCATTAAGACCTTGCCTGACTTCACGATTGTTCACAAGCAGGATTGGTTTATCAAGGAAAACTATAATCCTGACCTATCGAAAGAAGATCAAAGCTTTTTATCCAAATCATTTGAAAGGCATTTTAACGAGCGACCATTTTTAAACCATTATTGCTACCTCTTTCTTACCAAAACAAGCAAAGAGAGAATGAGAATGCAGAGTAATTTCTCATCGCTCTGCAAAGGAAAGCTTATTCCAAAGGAAATCAGGGATAAAGATCTGATGAGCAGATTTATGGAAACAGTTGATCAGTTTGAAAGAATCATCAATGACAGTGGTTATGTTCATTTGGAACGGATGACGGAGAATGAGATTACCGGAACAGAAAAACAATCGGGATTACTTGAGCAATATCTGACATTATCCCGAGACGTTAACCCTTCCCTTCAGGATTTAAATTTAGGAGCAGAAGAAATGAGAGTCGGTAATAATCGTATCAGTCTGCATACGCTTTCTGATACGGACGATTTACCGGGAACCGTCTCTTCTCACAGCCGTTATGAAAAACTAAGCACCGACAGAAGCGACTGTTTATTGTCATTTGCATCTCCGGTGGGACTGCTCCTCAATTGCAATCACATTTATAATCAGTACCTGTTTATCGACAACAGCGCAGAAAACCTGGCAAAATTTGAAAAGTCTGCAAGGAATATGCACTCGCTGGCAAGGTACAGCAGAGCCAATCAGATCAATAAAGAATGGATTGAAAACTACCTGAATGAAGCCCATTCGTTCGGACTGCAATCCATCCGTGCTCATTTCAATGTGATGTCATGGTCCGATAATCCTGCGGAATTAAAACAGCTGAAAAACGACACAGGAAGTGCTTTGGCATTGATGGAATGCAAACCCCGTCACAATACCACAGATGTTGCCACGCTTTATTGGGCAGGAATTCCCGGAAATGCAGGTGATTTTCCCAGTGAAGAAAGCTTCTACACCTTCATTGAACCCGCTCTCTGCTTCTTCACCGAAGAAACGAATTACCAGAATTCACCTTCTCCATTTGGAATCAAGATGGCGGATCGCTTGACAGGAAAACCTATTCATTTGGACATCTCCGATCTTCCGATGAAACAGGGAATTATTACCAATCGAAACAAATTTATTCTCGGACCTTCTGGAAGCGGAAAATCATTCTTTACCAACCATATGGTCAGGCAGTATTATGAACAGGGAGCTCATGTACTTTTGGTTGACACCGGAAATTCATATCAGGGACTCTGCGAATTAATTAAAGGAAAATCCAAAGGAGAAGACGGAGTTTACTTTACCTATACGGAAGACAATCCGATTGCATTTAATCCCTTTTATACCGATGATGGCATCTTTGATATTGAGAAAAGAGAAAGTATAAAAACCTTAATCCTCACCCTATGGAAAAGAGATGATGAACCGCCCACGAGATCGGAGGAAGTTGCGCTGTCCAACGCAGTAAGCGGATACATTGAAAAAATTAAAAATAACAATGATTATCCTTCATTTAACGGCTTTTACGATTATGTGAAGAATGATTATCAAAAAGTATTGGAGCTCAAGAAAGTCAGGGAAAAGGATTTTGACATTGCGAACTTTCTTAATGTTTTAGAGCCTTATTACAAAGGAGGAGAATATGATTACCTGCTCAATTCTGATAAACAGCTTGATCTTCTATCCAAAAGGTTTATTGTATTTGAGATCGATGCCATCAAAGATCATAAAATCCTCTTTCCAATCGTGACCATCATCATTATGGAGGTCTTTATCAACAAAATGCGAAGACTCAAAGGAATCAGAAAACTCATTCTGATTGAAGAAGCCTGGAAAGCCATCGCCAAAGAAGGCATGGCAGAATATATCAAATATTTGTTTAAGACTGTCAGGAAATTCTTCGGCGAAGCCATCGTAGTCACTCAGGAAGTCGATGACATCATTCAATCACCGATAGTCAAGGAAAGCATCATCAACAATTCAGACTGCAAGATCTTATTGGATCAACGGAAATATATGAATAAGTTCGATGATATTCAGGCCATGCTCGGCCTCACCGATAAAGAAAAAGCCCAGGTATTGTCGATCAATATGAACAATGATCCGAGGAGACTCTACAAAGAAGTCTGGATTGGATTGGGTGGAACCCACTCCGCAGTCTACGCTACCGAAGTTTCCTCCGAAGAATATCTCGCATACACTACCGAAGAAACCGAAAAAATGGAAGTCATGAACCTGGCTTACGAACTTGATGGCAATGTTGAGCATGCAATCAAGAGGATTTCGCTAAAGCGAATCAAATCGACAAAAGAAAATTAATCAATTAAAATTTTACAACAATGAAAAATTTAATCATGACCACGATGATGGTTACAGCGGTGGCGTTGACCTCCACAGCAAAAGCACAGTTTGTAGTGACAGACCCAGCCAATCTGGCTTCAGGAATTTTAAACTCAGCCAATGAAATTGTTCAGACATCAAATACTGTTTCGAACGTAGTCAAGAATTTCAATGAAGTCAAGAAAGTCTATGAACAGGGTAAGGAGTATTATGATAAACTCAAAGCTGTGAACAATCTCGTTAAGGATGCAAGAAAAGTTCAGCAGACTGTATTACTGGTTGGCGATGTTTCAGAAATGTATGTGAACAATTTCGGAAAAATGTTGAATGATCCCAACTTTAATGCTCAGGAACTGACGGCTATTGCAAATGGCTATTCAACATTACTGAATGAAAGTACAGAACTTTTAAAAGAGCTTAAACAGATTGTCAATACCAGCAGTCTTTCATTAAATGATAAAGAAAGGATGGATATCATTGATAAAGTATACAAGGCTGTTAAAGATTATCACAATCTGGTTCGCTACTATACGAACAAGAATATTTCTGTCAGTTACCTGAGAGCCAAGAAGCAGAACAACACCCAAAGGGTGCTTAATCTTTACGGCACGTCGAATCAAAAATACTGGTAAGATGGAGCCTACAAACTTACACGAAGTTTTAAGAACAGTCTATGATGAGATGATGCCGATGTGTGCAGATATGGCAGCAGTCGCAAAGGGTGTTGCAGGATTGGGAGCACTATTTTATGTAGCAATTAAAGTTTGGCAGGCATTAAGCCGTGCGGAACCCATTGATCTATTTCCTATGTTGAGACCATTTGCTATCGGAATCTGCATTATGTTTTTTTCAACATTGGTTTTAGGAAGTATCAACGGGGTTTTAAGCCCCGTTGTTCAAGGCAGTCATTCCATGTTGGAGGATCAGGTTTTGGATATGAATGAACTTCAGCAGAAAAAGGATTTACTGGAAAGAGAAGCCATGCTCAGAAATCCTGAAATGGCCTATCTGATTTCAGATGCTGAGTTTGATAAAAAACTGGAAGAACTGGGATGGTCTCCATCAGATCTGGTGACGATGTCAGGAATGTATATGGAAAGGCAGATGTTTGAAGTTAAAAAACAAATCAGAGATGGCTTTAGAGAATTTCTGGAAATTCTCTTTCAGGCAGCAGCACTGGTTATTGATACGATCAGAACCTTTTTCTTAATTGTTCTGTCCATACTCGGCCCAATTGCCTTTGCTATATCGGTTTGGGATGGATTTCAATCAACACTCACGCAATGGTTGACCAGATACATCAGCGTGTATTTATGGTTACCTGTTGCTGATATTTTCAGCGCTATCCTGGCAAAAATACAGACTTTGATTTTGGAACGGGACATAGAGCTGTTGGCTGATCCTAATTTTATTCCGGATACATCCAACACCGTTTACATCATCTACATGATTATCGGAATCATTGGTTATTTCACCGTTCCAACCGTAACAGGCTGGGTTATTCAGGCAGGAGGTGCCGGAAACTTTATGCGTAATGTCAATCAGACTGCAACGAAGTCCGGAAACATTGCAGGAGCAGCTGCCGGTTCAGCAACAGGAAATATTTCAGGAAGGTTATTAAAACAAAAAAATGGAATTTAAAATCTTAAAAAATATCGAAAACAGTTTCAGGCAAATCAGATTATTCACATTTATTTTTGCCCTGTTATGTTTCGGAGTTGTATGGGTTGTTGTATACAAATCATACGAGTTTGCTGAAGAACAGCGTCAGAAAATTTATGTGTTGGATAACGGCAAATCATTGATGGTTGCTTTATCTCAGGATATGTCGTTGAACCGCCCTGTCGAAGCAAGAGAGCATGTCAGACGTTTTCATGAACTGTTCTTTACTATTGCACCGGATAAAAATGCGATTGAAAGTAATGTAAAAAGAGCATTCAATTTAGCTGACCAGTCTGCATTTAATTATTACAAAGACCTTTCAGAAAAAGGATATTACAACAGAATTATTTCAGGGAATATCCAACAGAGAATTGAAATAGACAGTGTTTCTGCCAACTTTGACAGCTATCCGTACCAGGTCCAGACCTTCGCAAAGCAGTTTATCTACAGATCGAGCAATCTGACCAAGAGAAGTTTAATTACCAGCTGTATGCTTGTCAACTCTGTAAGGTCTGACAATAATCCTCAAGGCTTTACGATGGAAAAATTCAATGTTATTGAAAATAAAGATATCGAAACTGTTGACCGCTAAAATGTCCATTATGAAAAAATTCAGAATAGCAGTTGACCGATATATCGATTCAATCGAAAACCATTGGAAATCTTTAAGCAACAGCAGACAGAGAACATTGACAAAGTTCTTTTTAGGAATATATGTGATTTTGACGGTTTTAACCATCACCTACATTTGGTACGAAACCTCTAACGGAAACAATATCCTTTCCATTAGTCATATTCAGGGAATTCCGCAAAGTATAATCAATAAAGCCCCTCATAATGAATAGCCAGAACAGAACCCAGATACGACTTACAGAAAGCAATTCCGATAGGATGGTTAACGAGGAACAGTCATTGAGCAATCTGCAAAGATTTGAAAAATTCAAGAAACCACTGATCTATTTTTTAATGGCTGTGGTGTGTGCGGGTTGTCTCTATCTGATTTTTAAACCCAAAGAGAAGAATCTTCTCATTGAAGATGTCGGTTTTAATTCAGCAGTTCCACAAGCAGCTGATGACAAACTGCAGTCTGATAAGCAGAAAGCATATGAACAGCAACTGCTGGAACAGAAAAATGAAGAAAAAAGAAACACTTTGACTACATTATCTGATTACTGGAATGATGGTCAGGCAACAAATCTTTCATCAGGTCAATCCGCCCAATTAAACTCAACGGATAAGTCGGGAATGCTGACACATGGTGACCAAAACGCTATGAACAGTTACCGTAATGCGCAACAGACTTTGGGAAACTTTTACAGTAGAGATGATGAGGAAGTCAGCAATTTGAAAAAAGAAATTTCAAGATTAAAAAATGAATCTCTGCAGAATAATGCTACACCGAAAGGTAGCGGAATTGATGAGCAGTTGGAACTGATGGAAAAATCTTACCAGCTCGCAGCAAAATATCTTCCTTCATCTTCTCATCAAAATGGAAATTTTGTAGAGACAAAACCATCTGATACCTCTGTGAAATCTGAACCAACAGAACCAAAGGTTAAGATTAATTCAGTAAAGCATCTCAACAAAAATGTAGTATCTGCTTTGTACCGTGAGCCCAGTGACAGTGCGTTTTTAGCGAGCCTGAACAGAAACAATTTTATAGGTATACAATGTAATCAGGTCAGCAATCAAATAACCCGGAACAGCATACGGGCAGTAATTCATCAAACCCAGCTGGTCACTGCTGAAAGTTTTATTTCATTACGACTTTCTGAACCAATGATGTTAGGTAGAATATTAGTACCAGAGGGAACTTTACTGCGGGCTTCCTGCAAATTTCAGAGCGGGAGATTACATATGAAAATATCAAGTATAGAGTATCAAGGCTCAATACAACCTGTCGAAATTTCTATTCACGATAATGACGGTCAATTGGGTTTATACATTCCCTATACTCCGGAACAAAATACTGTGAATGATATAGTTGCCAATATGAGCCAGTCATCCGGAACAAACATCATGATGACTCAATCTGCAGGTCAGCAAATAGCTTCTGATCTGACACGTGGAGTTGTTCAGGGAGTTTCGGGATATTTCCAGAGAAAAGTCAGAATACCTAAAGTTACTGCAAAAGCCGGTCATCAAATTCTTTTGGTGGCTAAAAATTAACCAAAAATAAATTAAAATTCAATGAAAAATATTTTAAATAAATGGATGACTTTGCTGTCATTTATAATCATCTACCATTCAGTAAATGCACAGGATAAAGATGGTTTGATGTCACTGAATCAGGGAAGACTTGAATCTTACAAAATGGAAGTTACATATAATAAAACAACACACTTATTATTTCCTTCACCCATTAAATATGTTGATTTAGGCAGTGAAAACCTGATTGCCAACAAGGCTGATGATGTTGCCAATGTTTTAAGGGTAAAAGCATCAACAAGAGATTTTGAAGAAGAAACCAATTTTTCAGTGGTCACTGAAGATGGGAAGTTTTACAACTTCGATGTTTTTTACAGCTCTTATCCAGACACTTTAAACTACGATCTGCTTAAACTCCAGCGTAATAATGAAAAGGAATATTCTACAGATGTGACTTTTGATGAGATGGATGGAAGCTCATCTTCGCTGACAGAACTGATGATGCAAACCTTGTACAAAAATCCGAAAAGAACCATCAAGCATATCGGAAACAAAAGCCTTGGAATTCAGTTTTTGCTTCGAGGTTTGTATGTCCATCAAGGTAAATACTATTTTATCATACACCTAAAAAACTCCGGAAACATTCCGTATCTGGTGGATTTCATCACTTTTAAGATTGTGGATGAGAAGAAAATAAAAAGAACAGTTTTACAGGACAGGATATTGTCTCCGCTTCGGAATTATTCTACAATCTTTAAGTTGGAAGAACATGATGAAGCATTTGATATTTTCCTGTTGGATCAGTTTACGCTTATGGAGGGTCAAATCTTAGAAATAGAAATTTTAGAAAAAAATGGCGGTCGGCATTTAAAAATGCAGGTTACCAATAACGACCTGATTGGCGCATCTGTTTTTAAGGATATCAACCTAACACTGAAATAACATGAAAAAGGTACACCTTTATATCATAGGTTTATTTCTGATGAGCATAACAACAAAAGCTCAGCGGTTAATTCCTAAACAGAAAGCGATTGAATTGAATGTCGGATTCCTTTTAAATGATTCTAAAAGCGAGAATTATTTTATCAACACAACAATAACGAATCAGTCAGGGAAAGGAAATTACAGTTTTTTCGGTTTTGAATACCTGAATGAGAAACAAAACTACAAAAAGGTCAAAATACCCATTGAAACTTTTATTGCCGAAGCAGGTTATAGCTTTAATCTGTTATCAGATCGCAAAAAGAATCTACTATTTAATTTCTCGTTATCTGCAACAGCAGGTTTTGAGAGTATTAATAAAGGAAATGATCTGCTTTTTGACGGAGCTAAGATTTTGAGTGAATCCAATTTTGTTTATGGTGCCGGAGGGAGAGTTTCCGCAGAGATTTATATTTCAGACCGAATTGTTTTGATCCCTCATATAAAAGCAAAAGCCTTGTGGAATTCATCCCGTGAACTAATCAGACCTTCAGCAGGTCTGGGAATAAGAATTAATTTATAAAATTTACCCATGAAAAATATTAAAATCATCATAAAAAAAGGACTCGCTTTATTACTGATTATTCCGGTCATGATACTTTTTGAGTTGAGTCTCTCATCCTGCTCGACAGATGATTTGGAAATACAGCAAAATTTCCCATTTGAGCTGCATATTATGCCAATTCCAAAAGATGTTGCTAATGGAGAAATTGTAGAAATCAGATTGAAAATTATTCCAAAAGGTAATTTCACCGAAACTAAATATTATATCAGGTATTTTCAGTTTGATGGTACCGGAACATTGTGCTATAGCAATGAGCCGCCTTACAAACCCAATGATTCATACGAGCTAAGCGAAAAAGATTTTCGTCTGTATTACACCTCAACATCAACTGTTTCGCAAAGTTTTGATGTCTGGATTTACGATAGTTTTGGAAATGAAAGACCAATTAGTTTTCAATTTAATACTAAAGATTAGCTGTAACATATCCCACTATAATTGTGGGATTTTATATTGAACAGAAAGAGTACAATTGCAAATTAAAGTAAATATTAATGAAGTAACTTAATAAAGCTGGAGGTCTGTATTGATGGCGTGTTGGGTTACTTTTGGATAACAAAAAAGAAGTTTTCGATAGTAAAGAGAAATTTTCTTTTTTACGAACTTAAAAAAATTATCGGACTATCTTAATTAGACCATATCATATCATGCAATATCTTTGATAAAAATTGGAATTACAGAGAACAAATTCATCAAAGTTATTGCTCCATAACAAATGCGAAAAGACGTTTCCGACCACCGGAAGGAAGTGTCTTTTCGCCCGAGTTGGAAAAAATGAGTTGGTCTCACAACTAAATGATGTGGGATGAGAATATGCTGTATGAAAACCTTTCTCCGACAGGAGGTCGAGAAAAATCATAAAAAAAGTCCGTTTTCACTAGTTGTGAGACGGACTCGTTTTCCCTTTACTATATTTTATAAATGTCCATCATCCGCAAAGGATATGTAATGGGTTGATGTTAAAATACAATGGTCTAACAATTTAATATTTAAAAATTCTGATGCATCTTTGATCTTCTCCGTTACTCTTAAGTCTTCTGTAGAAGGTTTTAAATTTCCAGACGGGTGGTTATGTGCTATGATGAGACCTGTAGCATTGCACAGTAATGCAGCCTGCATGATAATTCTTACATCTACAACTGTGGAAGCAATTCCGCATTCAGAAATTTTTTTTATCCCTAAAACTTTATTAGCCTGATTAAGATAAAGTGCATAGAAAGATTCTCTGTAATCTATTTCGTCTGTGTCAAAATGCTGGCGAAATACTTTTACAGCATCTCTTGATGAGGAGATGATTTTTTCAGAATTTCCTTTTCTTGTGTAGGTCAGCTTTATTTCGTTAACAATATTGTAATTCATGTTTTTTGCTCCTGCACGACAGAGTCTCAGATTTCCCGTGCTTATAAATTATAAGATTAATTAAGAATAAGCGAATCAGAACCCAGACGGGAGAAAGTTTCACAAAGTTCAAATGCTTTTTGGGATTTAATTTGTGCGGTTCCGACTAAAATAATGGATTGCAATTTTGCTTCATTGTTTTTATAGTTCCTAACATTCTGAAAATATCCTGTCACAGCATTGTACGCACCATATAATGTTCCTTTGGTTGTTTCCATTTGCTGACTTTCACTAATCATTGCATAGGTAAAAGCATCATCTACCGTATTTTTAAATAGCATTGAAATTTCATCAAAATTTCCTTTCCGTAAATGAGTTAGAGTTTCTTTATTAGGACAAAGTGCCAACTGAATCAGTCTTTTCATTTCATCGTCTCCGACGGTTATTTTTGCCCAATGATTAAAAGTATTTTCTAACTCATTGCTTAATTGATTGGCTAAACCCATTACTTTGTGAGCATCTTCCAAACGCTGTTTTGCTCCAGCTGTATGTCTAATTCGTATGACATTGCTCATGTTTTTCAATGATGCGTTTAAAGTGTTTTGACAGACAATGCGTACCGGAGTAAAGGCGGCGGTTATGCTTCCGCTTCCATCGTGAGAGGTTGTAAGAAAAATATATTTTTCCGTTATATCATCACCATTTCCTACATGAATATAGTCAGGAAGTTTAGCCGTAATAAAAATTCTTTCACCATTTCCTAAAGCTCCGGCAGTCTCGTACAGAACTCCATCTCCACCGCCTATTATAGAGTCAAAGAAAGAAAAGGCCTCGCGGTTTTGTACAATGTGGTAATCTTTGCCGACCACTCCCAAAACTGTGTTGTTATCGGTACGAATGTTGGCGAAATAGTTCGGGACTTCCAATGCTGAATCGGTTATTTCTATTCCGTTGCTATTTTCTATAATGCTTGCACCTTTTGTAAACAGGGGAGACTTTTCAACCTCGTAGTCTAGTCCTGCAAATTTGATGGCTTGTTCACTTGTCGGGTACTCCTGTAAGATCTGCCCCAAGTTATGCCATACTTTTTCCTTTACGCTGAAAAATGAATATTTTCCTGTTCTGTTGTTGAAATTTAAATTATGTGCCATGATGTTAGTATTAAAATGTTAAAAAATTGGATTGGATTGTTTTAAAATGGGAGGTCATCATCCTTATCGTTTTCATTTGATTTGGAATTACCAATTTCTTTCTTACTTGTTTTGTTGGATTCAGTAGAATTACTTTCAGTTCTTTTGCCACCGCTGTGAACCTTTATTTGTGAGGTGTGAAAATTGAAACCAGCATGAGGTTCTCCGTCTTTTCCTATCCATGCAGATGTGTAGGCTCTTCCGCTTAATTCAACCAAAGTACCTTTAGTTAAAAAGTCTGCAACTTTTGGAGAAATCCAATAGGCACATTCAAAGTAAGTTGTCTGTTCAACTCGTTCACCTTGCTTGTTGCGATAATTGTCATTGGTAGCAATTGAAAAATTGACTACTTGTTTTTCATTTGACAGATTGCGTACTTCCGCATCCCTTGTCAGTCTTCCGATAATGTTCATAATCGTTGTTTTTAAGATTGTATATTTTATATTGTTCTCAATCTCTTCTCCGTCCTTTCCCTGAAAGCCCCTTGGGCTTCGCTCAATATTTTTCAAAAGAAAAACCGGAAAAAAGAAAGCAGATAATCTTAGAGGACAAAGGGGAAAAGCCAAAAGGAAACGGAATAATTGGAGGGTACCTTCAGGGAGGAAACCGTTTATGCCGTAGTCTTTTGGCTGGCAACAGAATGGGCTGACCGGTATACCTTAGCTGCCTTTTTACTGGTTTATTATGAAAATTATACTAAAATCGATTTTACTTCTATTTTAAGTTTACATTAATTCCCACTATCCATTTGGATTCCATTTATAACAAAAGGAGGTTATTTCATAATTTGGAATAACCTCCTTTTCTTTTTAATTCACTTCATAAAATCATTACCCTCTAGATATTTGAAATAACTAGACAGGAGAATAGTTAACAGATAGGGAAAAAGTGTTTAAAATTTATTGGGTAACATCCCGGATAAACTTCCAAACTGGTTCTTAGAAAATGTACTAAAATATTATTTGGAAGAGTAATAATATAATGAGGTTACGGACCCCATCCTAATCATTTATAAGAGCTAACTTTTCATATTCAATCTTTCCTCCTGAAGATCAAGCAGACGAAGGTGTTTTCTGATTATTTCTTCATCTAACAAAAGTTCTTCACGGTTTTTGTTAATCAGCCAGCTTCTCTGAGTTTCGAGAATGTCAATATAAATCTTTCTGTACTCATCAAAATTAAGAATAATTTCAGAGCTGCTCAGTTGGTTTTCATATTTCTGCAATTGATCTTTCAATGCCGGGAAACTTTCTATCTGATGGTTATAATCGCTGCGTATTTTATCAATCGCCACTTTTGCCAAACTGTTCTGAATATCGTAATCTATCTCTTTCTCACTTTTTATAAAGTCCCGATCTATCGGTGGAAACCTTTTAAGTAAAATAGGAAGTGTAAGACCTTGCAGCAGTAGAGTTAAAAGAATAACAATAAAAGTAATGAAGAGAATCATATTTCTTTGTGGGAATGGAGTTCCATCATCCAGAGTCAAGGGAATAGAAAGTGCTGCGGCCAAAGAAACCACTCCCCTCATTCCGGTCCAGCCAATAATCATGGGCGTTTGCCAGCCCGGTGACTGAGCGTCTGCAACGGTAATGAAATTTCTCATAATTAAAGTTGTTATTAACGCTCCATAGCCGGCAACTATTCTCACAATAATCAATACAAAGGTAACTGCAACTCCATAACCGATTGCAGTGAATAGATCTGTATTACCTAAGCCGGAAACAATCTCCGGCAGATCCAAACCGATCAGCATAAAAACGATTCCATTTAACAAAAAGCAAAAACTTTCCCAAACTGTTACCGTACGTATTCGTGATGCGCTGCTTAAAAAATCGTGACTGCGATAAGAAAGAAACAACCCACCGGTAACCACCGCCAAAACCCCGGATGCATGTAGTTGTTCTGCTGCCAAATACATTGAAAAGGGTGCAATAAAAGTCAACAGAATATCAATGTTTGAATCGGTAGGTAAAATTTTATGCATTTTCATAAAAATGTAAGCAATGACAACTCCTATTCCTACTCCTCCTAAACACATCCATACGAAACTTCCGGCTGCCTCATGCCAAACGAATTGTCCGGTTGCAGCGGCGATCATTGCAAATCTAAAAATAATGAGAGAAGAAGCATCGTTGAGCAAACTTTCACCTTCGAGAATTGACGCCAGTCTTTTCGGCACCTTTACAAATTTTAAAATTGCCCCGGCACTCACAGCATCTGGTGGAGAAATGATTCCACCCAATAAAAACCCCAAGGCCAGAGAAAATCCAGGAATAAAATAATTGGCAAAAACAGCCACTGACATAGCAGTAAAAAAAACGACTACAAAAGCAAAACTGAAAATAATTCTACGCCATCTCCAAAGCTCTTTCCACGAGGTTGACCAGGCAGCCTCGTAAAGCAGAGGAGGTAAAAAAATGATGAACAATAATTCAGGTTCTATTTTAATTGGTGGCACACCGGGGATAAAACTGATAACAAGCCCTGCTAACACCAATAAAACAGGATATGCAACCTGAATCTTTTTGGCCAGCATGATGAGCATAGTGATAAGCAAAACCAAGAAAAGATAGAATTCGAAATTTTCAAGCATATAAGAATTTTAGAAAACTAAATATATATTAATTTTTAAAAACATGTAGATCAGAAATAGATATTCAACGACATTACCATTCAGGCACATCGTTAATCTGCTTTTCAACAATTATTGAAACATACGTTTCATCTATCTGCTCTGCCTTCTTCAGTGCTTTAAATATTCTTACCATAATTTATATTTTAACTTTATAGCTTAGTATGCTGAGGAAGCATCTTTGCTCCCGAACTTAATTTGACGGAATCTCTTGTTATCTCTCAATAACTCTATATCATAACCGCTTTTCTCGTTCATATAGATTTTGATTTCGGCATTTTTAAGTTGACCTGACATTAGATGTCCTGCAAATTTTTTATCATCCGAAATAAAATGAAAATGAAACGGCGAGAGATCTACATTACTTAAAAGAGATGGTGTAAAATATCCGATCATCGTTCCTTTTACATTTTGTCTTTTATATTGAGGTCTTGCTTTCATCAATGTAGCAAGTTCGGTAGTGTCGCTAGGCGATATTGGTTCTGCTCCGGCCACTGTAATATCAGACCACCTGGCTTCTATCTTGATGGCGTAAGGTAAATTTTGAGTCGACAGCATTGGTAGAATTTTTTCCTGCAAATCCTCAAAAGCTCCTGTGAAATTGATGGTTTTAACCAAATCTGCTTTGAAAAAAGTCAGCGAAGTAAAAGGCGATTTCAGATCTTCTGACGCTACTTCCACGTTTCCTGATGGTAGAATCCGGTAAATTGTGCCATCTAATGCTATGAGTTCGCCATTGAGATGATTAAATGTTCCCAACCCAAAATCTCCGTGGTCTTTTAATTCTTTTACTGTATGTGTACCTTCGTAAATGCCTCGTCGCATTGCATCAATCATCGAATAATGCCAGATTCTGTCCGTTGAAGTTTTTTTATTGTCAGTTTTGATTTGTTTCACGGAACATGAAATCAAAGGCACCAGCGCAGCCAGTAAAATAAGTTTGAGAAATATTTTTTTCATAGGATTATGTTTGAGAGAAAATTTAGAATTAAGAACTATTTTTTTTCGTAATAATTATCTTTTCCTTCAATCCAGTCTCTTCTTGAAGGTGTGAAGAAATCGATATCAATAGTATCGTCCTCCAATGCAGTAAAACTGTGTGGAACATTAGGCGGAATGATGATTCCGTCTCCTGCTTTCACGATAAATTCTTTGTCCAGAATTTTCACTTGTACACTACCCTTTGTGATTAATGAGTACTGTTCATTGACATGTTGATGTGTGGGAACCACTGCTCCCTTTTTGTAGGTAAAATAACCGATGGTTCACTGTTCTCCGGAAATCATTCCGCGAGTCAGAAGTTCATTCACCGGTTTTGACGGTAATTGTTTTAATGTAAATTTCTGTACATTTTGTGCTGATATAATTACAGCCGAAAGACTTGCCAAACTTAGAATTATCTGTTTCATTTTATTAATTTATTGATTTAAATCTTAATTCTATAGACTTTAAACGGTTTTTCGAACTGCTCTTTTCCGTTATGAAACCAAGACATCAGTTGAATCTGCGAATTGGAAATGTATAAATAACCATCATCGGAAATGCTGTAACTGTCTGGCCAAATCAATTTCTCTTTGTCCTGAACAATGGTTTGCATTTTTAGACCCGGTGTGATTTTAACGATTGAACTTTTCTCTAAATCTCCAAAATAAAGGTTTCCATTTTTGTCGAAAATCATTCCGTCTGTCGTGATGAATTTGCCCAAATCTTCTACATTTTTCTCCAAAACATTTTCAGGTGTTTTGAAATCTCTCAGCAAATCAGTTTTAATTCTGTACAAACGATTATCAGATAACGGTTTGTAGTATACATATTGATTATCGGGAGTTAAGGCAATTCCGTCCGAATTTACTTTTAACAGAGAGCCATCCCCTTTTTTGAGCTCTGTTCCCAGCGGAGAAAAATGATATGCGGCATCAGATTTTACCGATGGAGAATTAGTTAAAACCAACCTTGATTCTCCGCTTTTAATATTTAAAACAACGATTCCGCCTGTGTTGGAATTGGTCAAATATGCAAAACCATTCCGGTTATCGATACGAATATCATTGATATAAACATCTTCACCCACAACATTTTCAGGAAATCTGTAGATTTTCTCAATTTTGTTTGTGGCTAAATCGATTTTTAAAACCTTCGCACTGTGCTGATACACTTTTCCAAGACCGATTCCTGCTGCGTCTACCACCCAAAGAAATCCTTTGTCATCGGTGACTACAGACTGTACGGTCACAAATTTATTCTGCCCGTCCTCTCCTTTTTTAAAGCTGTTCCACTCTGCATTGGGATAAGGAATTGGTTTTCCATCCTTGACTTCCACAACAGAATAGCTGTGATTATCCAGCCAGTATGGGTAATTCACAAAAACCCTGTTGTCTTTTGCAACCGCAACGCCGGTTAACTGATATGTACTGTCTGAGAAAACCTCTTCTAATTGAGATTGATTTTGCTTTGATATTTCGCTTTCAGACTTTGTGTTTGCCTGATTCGTTGATTTGTCGCAGGCTGCCAATGAAACCAATGCCATTGCTACGAGCGCTGTATTTTTTAAATTCATTTTTTTAGATGTTAATAATTAATTATATTACAAAGTCACCACGATCTTTCCAACCGTTCTTCCCGTTTCCTGTTCAAGATGAGCATCTCTCATTTGTTCGAATGGGAAAGTTTTTGAAACGTGTGGTTTGATGGCTCCAATTTCCAAAAGATGAGCAATTTGTTTCATATCCTCGCCATTCGACTGTACCAAAATAAAATAACCTTTCACTCCTTTTGCTTCTGCTTTGGCAG